>Ga0105240_10003080_pt1 | contig 26206 bp, 28 predicted proteins | sample KBSC54metaG_FD_80426 | JGI IMG/M metagenome (GOLD analysis project Ga0105240, IMG submission 80426) | Corn rhizosphere microbial communities from Kellogg Biological Station, Michigan, USA - KBS C5-4 metaG | ecosystem: Host-associated > Plants > Roots > Rhizosphere > Soil | place: Michigan, USA...
ACTTGGCCTGGTGGACGGTCTGCGGATTGACTACCGGACCGAGTACGTCGATGGCGCCCTGATGCACGCGTGTGTTCACGGCGGCGATCTGGTCGTGCTGCAGTCCTTCCCGTCGCATCAGCAATTGCAGCGCGTCGGCGGCCGGATGCGTATGGCGACAGGAGGCATGGAATTTGAATGAGGTTTCGGCGGTGGCCCAACGCGCGCCGAGGCGATCGGTCAGCTTGGCCGGATCGGCATCGGTCGACATGCCGGCAGCCATGCCTTGTGCACCTTCAAGAACGCGCTGCGCACCGGTGAATCCGTCGCGTGTGAGGTAGGCGGCCAGCAAACCGTCGGCCGCGGCCTTGCCCGTATGCAGTTGTTTGGAGTCGGCGGCGTCGCGCAAGAACTCCCACAAACCGGCCGCCTGCGTGCCGGCCGAACCGAGTGCATGCAGGAATTGATCAGCGTTGAAATCCATCAGCTTGCCGACCGCCACTGCTGCGGCAAGGGTGCCGGCCGTGCCGGTGGTGTGGAAGATGCGGTAGTGCGAACGGCCAAGGAATTCACCGATGCGGATGCCCGCTTCGTAGCCGGCCACCGCCGCCACCAGCAGGTCGGCGCCCGACTTGCCGAGATCCTGCGCCGCCGCCAGTGCGGCCGGGAACACCACGGCTGCCGGATGGAATACGGAGCCGTTGTGCACGTCGTCCTGCTCCACCAGGTGCGATGAAGCGCCGTTGACCAGTGCGGCGAAATACGGCGAACTGTTCTGGCGATTGACGAGGATGGTGCTCGGCCCATTGGCCGGTCCCATCTTCTCGGCGTAGCGTTCCATGATGTCGATCTGGCGTGCGCCCTTGCCGGCCAGCGCCGAGGCGAACCAGTCGAGGTAGAGGTCTTCGGTGCGCGCGATCACGGACGCCGGGAGGTCTTCGTAGCGCAGGCCGGCGAGGAATTCACTCAGGACGCGTGAAGGATGGGAAGAAGATGAGCGCATGTCCGGCTCCTCAGAAAGACCGTGGCAGGCCAAGGATGTGCTCGGCCACGTAGGAGTAGATCAGGTTGGTCGAGATCGGCGCGACCTGGTACAGGCGCGTCTCGCGGAACTTGCGCTCGACGTCGTATTCGCAGGCGAAGCCGAAGCCGCCGTGCGTTTGCAGGCAGACATTGGCGGCTTCCCACGAGGCCTTGGCGGCCAGGAACTTGGCCATGTTGGCTTGCGCGCCGCAAGGCTGGTGAGCGTCGAACAATTCGCAGGCCTTGAAGCGCATCAGGTTGGCCGCTTCCAGTTCGATATAACTGTCGGCGATCGGGAATTGCACGCCCTGGTTCATGCCGATCGGACGGTCGAACACCACGCGCTCCTTGGCGTATTGCGCCGCCTTCTCGATGAACCAGTAACCGTCACCGATGCATTCCGCGGCGATCAGCGTGCGTTCAGCATTGAGGCCATCGAGGATGTACTTGAAGCCCTTGCCCTCTTCGCCGATCAGGTTCTCGACGGGGATTTCAAGGTTGTCGAAGAACAGTTCATTGGTCTCATGATTGACCATGTTCAGGATCGGGCGCACCGACATGCCGTTGGCGATGGCGTGCTTGAGGTCGACCAGGAAGATCGACATGCCTTCCGACTTCTTCTTGACCTGGTCCAGCGGCGTGGTGCGCGCCAGCAGGATCATCAGGTCGGAATGCTGGATGCGCGAGATCCATACCTTCTGGCCGTTGACGACGTAGCGGTCGCCCTTCTTGATGGCGGTGGTCTTGATCTTGGTGGTATCGGTGCCGGTAGTGGGCTCGGTCACGCCCATCGATTGCAGGCGCAGTTCGCCGCTGGCGATCTTGGGCAGATACAGTTGCTTTTGTTCGGTGGAACCATGGCGCAACAAGGTGCCCATGTTGTACATCTGGCCGTGGCAGGCACCGGAGTTACCGCCGGTGCGATTGATCTCTTCCATGATCACGGAAGCTTCGGTCAGCCCCAGGCCGGAACCACCGTACTCCGCCGGAATCAGCGCCGCCAGCCAACCGGCCTTGGTCAGCGCGTCGACGAACTCTGCCGGATAACCGCGTGCTTCATCGACCTTGCGCCAGTACTCCGGCGCGAAGGTGTTGCAAAGGTCGCGTACGGCGTCGCGCAGATCCTGATAGGCGTCCGATGGAGAGGACTGAAGGGACATCGATGATTCTCCTGCTGATTGGATGAAATGACTGGATTTTCTTCGTCAGGCCAGCACGGCCTCTGCCTGCATCGCCAGCTCGCCGCGCAGGTTCTGCGCCCACAGTTCGGCGCGCTTGCCGTCGGCCGACAACTTGCCGCAGACCTCGAAGGCTTCGATGTCGAACAGGCTGCCGACAGCGCGGAAGTTGAACTCCACCAGGCGCGCCAGCGGCAGGCTGCGGCCCAGCAGATCGACCAGCAGCGTGGCGATCAGCGGACCATGCACGATCAGTCCGGGATAACCTTCGACGCCGGTGACGTAGCTGCGGTCGTAGTGGATGCGATGGCCGTTGAAGGTCAGCGCCGAGTAGCGGAACAGCAGCACCGGATCGGGCTCGACGCGGCGACGCCAGTCGGCGTCCGCCGGCGCCTGCTTCGGCGCCACTGGCGCTGCGCCGGGTTGCGGCATGCCGCGATAGACGATGTCGTGTTCTTCGTGGACCGCGACCTTGCCGTTGTGCGCAATTTCGTGCGCCACGGTGACGAAAGCCAGCTCGCCGGTCTTGCCCTTCTTGACGTCGACGCTGGCGATGCGCGAGGTCTTGGTCGCGATGGCGCCGACCGGCAGCGGCGCCGTAAAACGCAGGCGGCCGCCGGCCCACATGCGGCGCGGCAGCGGCACCGGCGGCAGGAAGCCGCCGCGGCGCGGATGTCCGTCTTCGCCGACTTCGGACTGGCGGCACGCGGTCCAGAAATAAATCCAGTGCCAGAGCGGCGGCAGCGCGTCGCCCGCGACCGGGGCTTGCGGATGATCAAGCGTTGCCGCCAGTGCAGCGGCGAAACCCGGGTTGATGGTGTCGCTACGGCTCTCGGTCTTGCCGACCCATTGACGCAGCAGCGTCAGGTCAATGTCGATGTCGATATTGCTCATGGAATGCTCTGATCTCGTCGTGATGAAGTGAACGGCAGGTGGAACGCAAGCAATGGCCGTTTCACGAATGGAGCAGAGTCTGAGCGCCGCGAGTTGTCAAAACAATCTGTATTTTCTGAAGGGGGGCATCGCCTGAGGTGAAGTCACCGATGTGCGGTCGCATCATTTTTTTGCCGGATTTTGTCTGATGCCGCGCGAGTGCTCGCCCCAGCGCGCAGCATTTGCGCCACGCCGTTCCGCTGCTATAGTGGCAACACGTCGCAATTAACGCGGCGAAGCTTGCTCTTCAATCAACACTCCACGAGAAATCCATGAAGAAAAACCACCTGATGTCGCTCATCGCCGCCCTCGCCTGTACCGCTTCGGCCGCCTCCTTTGCTCAGACCAATGCCGACAATGCGCTGCTGCAAGCCGCGCAAAAACGCAAGGATGTACTGGTCAAGGATCTCGGCACGCTGGTCAACATCGACTCCGGCACCGACGACGCCAAAGGCCTGGCGCAGGTTGAAGCGCTGCTGGCGCAGCGCCTGAAGGAAGTCGGCGCCAGCGTCGAGATCGTCGCCGCACCGCCGGCCGCCGGCAAGATGGTGATCGGCAAGCTGCAAGGCAGCGGCAGCAAGAACATCATGCTGATGATCCACTACGACACCGTGTTCGGCGTCGGCGAAGCGACCAAGCGGCCGTTCAAGATCACCGGCAACAAGGCCTTCGGTCCGGGCGTGGCGGATGCCAAGGGCGGCGCGCTGCTGATCGTATATGCACTCGACATCGCGCGTGAACGCGGCTTCAAGGATTACAAGACCCTCACCGTGCTGTTCAATCCCGATGAAGAAAAAAGCTCGCTCGGTTCGCGCGACATGATCACCAAACTGTCGGCCGACCAGGATTACGTGCTGGTGTTCGAACCGCCTGAAGCCGACGTCGTGACCGTCGCCACGAATGGCATCGCCTACGTCCACCTCGACGTCAAGGGCCGCGCCTCGCACGCCGGCTCGGCGCCGGAAGCCGGCCGCAACGCCGCCGTGGAATTGTCCAACCAGATCATCCAGCTGAAGGACCTCGGCAGCCAGGCCAAGGGCACCACCGTCAACTGGACCGTGATCCAGGCCGGCGACCGCGTCAACATCATTCCTGAAAAAGCCAGCGCCACCGCCGACATGCGCATGTCCGACGTCGGTGAAATCCAGCGCGTGCAGGCCGATGCCGACAAGATCATCCAGAAGAAGCTGATCCCCGACACCGAAGTCAAGGTCAAGGTTGAAAACCGCCGTCCGCCGTTCAGCAAGAACGCCGACAGCGACCGCCTGGCCGCCACCGCCGACAGCATCTACAAGGAACTGGGCAAGTCGATCACGCCGGTATCCATGCGCTACGGCACAGACGCTGGCTTCGCCTACAACGCCAAGACCGGCAAGCCCATCGTGCTCGACGGCATGGGCATCGTCGGCGACCGCATCCACTCGTCCGACGAATGGGCCGACCTCGACAGCGTGGTGCCGCGCCTGTACCTGACGGTGCGCATGATGGAAGCGATGGGCAAGGGAAAGTAAGCCCTCCCTGACCATGCATGTTAAAACGGGCCGTCATGGCCCGTTTTCATTTTTCTAATTTTCCGGCAGGAGAACGTCATGAAGGTCAAACGTATTGTCGCCAACATCCGCACCGATGCAGTCGATCAGGCCGCAGCGTTTTATCGCGACCTGCTGGGACTCGATGTCCTGATGGATCACGGCTGGATCGCTACTTACGGCTCGGACGAACAGATGCACGTGCAGATCAGTTTTGCCTCGGAAGGCGGTTCGGGCACAGCGGTGCCGGACTTGTCGATTGAAGTCGACGACATCGAAGCTGTTCTGTCACGTGTGGAAAAGATGAACATCCCGCTCGAATACGGTCCCGTCGAGGAACCCTGGGGCGTACGGCGTTTCTACGTCCGGGATCCGTTCGGGAAACTGGTCAACGTGCTGGCGCACATCGAGCAATAAGCCTCGATGCGGAATAAAAAAATTCCCCATGGAAACTTCCTGAAAATAGCAACCTGAACGCAACGGACCGGCATGGTCCGTTGTGTTTTCTGACGTTACAATTGCGCATTACCGTTCCGGTACGGACGATCGCGACGAAGCAATGAACAATACAAATCGGGCATGGGAACGCCCACGCTGGTGGTTTTATATCCTGTTGCCGCTGGTGCATTTCGCCAGCGTCAAGCTCACATTTTTCTGCGCCGTCACTCCTGAGAATGAAGTCGTCGTCTGGTTGCCCAATGCGGTGCTGCTTGCGGCGCTGATGCGCTTTCGCGGGAAACGCGGCTGGCTTATGGCGATGCTGACCTTCAGCTCCGACACCATCGCCAATCTGGCCGTGTTCACGCCACCCGTGGCCACGCAGTTGAGCGCCATCAACCTGATCGAAGTGGTCGTGACCTACTTGCTCATGCGCCGCGCGGGCGCATCGTCCGACCTGAAACGCGTGGAAGACCTGCGCAAGTTCACCATCGCCGGCCCGCTGGTCGGCACGCTGCTGGCGAGCTTCATGGCCGCCGCCGTGCTCAGTACCCAGATAGCGACCGGCACGCCGTATCTGACGCTGACGCGCCTGTGGTGGTTCGGCGACGCGCTCGGCATGATGATCTACACACCACTGCTGCTGGCCCTGACGCAAGCCAAACCGGCCGACCATGAGCGCGTGGTGCTGCGCAAGTCCGATGCTCTGGCAGTACTGGTGATCATCGTACTGGCCGGCACGATCTTTTCGAGCTATGGCGGCGCCGTCGACGGCATCTCGCTGACGCCGACGCTGCTGCTGCCGATGGTGCTGTACGTCGCGGTCCGCTTCGGCACCCGCTGGGCGACGCTGACCGTAGCGATGGTGTCGCTTGCGATTTCGATGATGCTGACCAGCGGCCATAAGCCGTTCGGCGATGTGTCGGTGCACCTGGAAATCGTCCGCGCACAGGAATTCATCCTGACGCTGTGCATCGTCGGCATCGGCTTTTCGATCCTGATGGACGAGTTGCGCGTGCGCGAGCGTGGACTGGAAGCACGCGTGCGGCAACGCACCCACGAGCTGGAGGATTCCAACAGCAAGCTCGCCACGCTGAGCCAGACCGATGGCCTGACCGGGATCGCCAACCGGCGCCGCTTCGATGACGTGCTTGCCGCGGAATGGAGCCGTGCCGGACGCAGTGGACAACCGCTGGCGCTGGCCATGCTGGACGTGGATTATTTCAAGGCCTACAACGACACCTATGGACATCAGTGCGGCGACGACTGCCTGCGCGCCATCGCCAACTTGCTCGGCAACAAGGTCCGCCGCGCCGGCGATCTCGCGGCGCGCTACGGCGGTGAAGAATTCGTCTTTATTGCGCCGATGACGGATCGCGACAACGCGCTCAACATCGCCGAAGCCATCCGCCGCGGCCTGGAACAACTGACCTTGCCGCACGCCGCCTCGCCCTTCCGGGTCGTCACTGCCAGCATTGGCGTTGCCGTTGTCGTCCCGGGCAAGACCGATACGCCGCAAAACCTGCTGCAGATGGCGGATGCGGCGCTGTACCAGGCCAAGCTACAAGGGCGCAACCAGGTGATACCGGCAGGGTGACCTGGATGCTTGCCACAGGCATCCAGGTTTTAGGCGTAATATAAGTCCGGATAAAACAGACCGGCTCCCGCATGCCGGCGCTCACTTCAGAGAGACATCATGCTATTCGACCTCACCGACCTGCGGCTGTTCATCCTGATCGCCGAACTCAACAGCCTCACGCGCAGCGCCGAGCGCATGAACCTCTCGCTGGCGGCCACCAGCAACCGCATCAAGGAACTCGAAACCCGCTTCGGCATGCGCCTGCTCTACCGCGAAAGCAAGGGCGTCCAACTGACGCCGGCGGGACAGACCTTCCTCACCCACGCGCAGCAATTCATGCAGCAGGTCGAGCGCCTCAAGGGCGACATGCAGCAGTACAACAACGGCATCAAGGGATACATCCGCATCTTCGCCAACACCACGGCGGTGACGGAGTTCATGCCGGAAATCCTCGGTAAATTCCTCACCTTGCATCCGCAAGTCAACGTCGCGCTGGAAGAACGGCTGAATCACGACATCATGCGCGGCATCCAGGAAGGCACGGCCGACATCGGCATCGTCGCCGGACCGGTGCAGGGAGAAGGACTGGAGATCCTGAATTTTTCAACCGACAAGCTGATCCTCGCCACGGCGCTGGAACATCCGCTGGCCGGGGCCGGCAAGGTCACCTTCGCCGAGACGCTGGAATATGAACACGTGGGCCTGCACGAAGGCAGCACGCTGCATCACTTCCTCAACCGCATCGTGTCGGAGAGCGGCCAGCGCCTCAAGTTGCGGATCCAGGTGCGTAGCTTCGAAGCGATGTGCCGCATGGTGGAGACCAACGTCGGCATCGGCATCGTGCCGCAATCGGCCGCGCTGCGCCACAAGCAGACCATGCAGCTGAGCCTGATCGAGCTAACCGATCCGTGGAGTGTGCGCGAGCGCAGCATGGTGGTGCAAAGCCTCGATGCCCTACCCCTGTATGCACGCGATCTGGTCGAATTTATTCGCCTGCAAACGGCGCAGGTACCGCCGGTACCAGTCGAAAAAGAGGCTGCCTGATCTTGTTGGAGGGCTGCTCAGCCGTGCGTCATCATCCAGCCGGCAATCGCAATCAGCGCGCCGCAGAACAGCATGCGCAAGCGCCGTTCCGGCAAATGATGCGCCAACGCCACGCCCCAGGAAATACTGAGCACGCCGCCCAGCGCCAGCGGGATGCCGACGCTCCAGTCGACATGGCCGGCGCTGGCGTAAGTCCATAACGCCACCAGCGTTCCCGGCGTGACCATCGCCAGACCCAGGCCCTGCGCCGCCGTCTGCGTCATGCCGAACAAGCCGACCAGCCCCGGCACCGCCACGATGGCGCCGCCGACGCTGAAGAATCCCGCCGATGCGCCCGCCGCCAATCCCATGAGGAAGATGTATTTCTGCGGCAGGCGTGCGCGCGGGATCATTTCCTTTTGTTTGCGCAGCAAGGTCCACAGGTAATACAAGGCCAGCACCACCATGAAGATTGCGAACGCCAGATGCAGCGAACGCGCCTCGATCGAGGTCGCGAAACGCGCCGCGAAGTAAGTCGTGAACACCGCTGGCACCGCCATCTGCAGCGCCGCGCTGAGTTCGATCTTGTTGCGCTGCTTGTAGCGCCAGAAACCGATCACCACGTTCGGCACGATCATCACCAGCGCGGTGCCCTGCGCCAGTTGCTGATCCATGCCGTACAGGAATCCGAGTACCGGAATCGCGATCAGGCCGCCGCCGATGCCGAACAGACCGCCGATGGCGCCGAGCACGCCGCCGAGGAAGAAGTTGACCACGACGGTGAAATACAAAGAATGCATCATAGGTGTAAAGTACGCACTTGGCCGGACAAGTCCCATTGCAAAAACACAGAGGACTTGCCGAACCGGCGACCCAAAAGGAGATAGGCGTGAGTAACGGAAGTAGCGGCGTTCTGGTAGTTGTACTCGAAGCGGGCGTGGTGATCATCATTGCGCTGGCGATCTACCTGATCCGCAAAAAATAACCGAATCATCGTACGCGACCCCGGCAACACCGCAGCCATGCCCTCCTCAAGCTGTCCGCCAGTTTATCAGCCAGCCTTCGCCGTCACAAGCGAAGCGCGCGATCTGCTCAGAAACGCCCGATGAAATCTTTTGATCCGGCGCAGCAAGTATCGACCACGCAAAAAATGTGACACCCAACATTAAGGAATCAGCAATCATGGATCTAGGACTTCAAGGAAAAATCGCCCTCGTCTGCGGCGCCAGTAAAGGCCTCGGCTACGCCTGCGCCGAACATCTCGCGCGCGAAGGCGCCCACGTCGTCATCGTCGCCCGCAGCCAGGACACGCTCGACCAGGCCGCTGAAAAACTGCGCGCACTCGGCAACATCAAGGTGATCGCCGTCGCCACCGACATCGCCACGCCCGAAGGGCGCGCAAAAGCGCTGGCTGCAGTCGACGAAATCGCCGGTGAGCCGGGCCACGGTCCCGACATCCTCGTCAACAACGCCGGCGGTCCGCCGCTGGGCGACTTCCGCGACTGGGACCGCGAGATCTGGCTCAAGGCCATCGACGCCAACATGCTCACGCCGGTCGAGCTGATCAAGGCCACCGTCGACCAGATGATCAAGCGTGGCTGGGGCCGCGTCGTCAACATCACCAGCAGCTCGGTCAAAGCACCCCGCTACGACCTTGGCCTGTCCAACGGCGCCCGCTCCGGCCTGACCGGTTTCGTCGCCGGCGTCTCGCGCCACATCGCCAAGAGCGGCGTGACGATCAACAACTTGCTGCCAGGCAGCTTCGAAACCGATCGCCTGCGCAGCAGCTTCGTCGGCTCCGCCAAACTGACCGGCGAAACACCCGAAGAAGTCCGCCTGCAGCGTATGGCAGAAACCCCGGCCGGACGCTTCGGCGACCCGGACGAATTCGGCGCCACCTGCGCATTCCTGTGCAGCAAGCACGCCGGCTACATCAACGGCCAGAACGTGCTGATGGACGGCGGTGCTTACCCGGGTATTTTCTAAAAAGCTGAAAAGGACGGCAGCCGGGCGACTCATGTATAATGCCCGGCTTGCGCAGGAAGGTTGGCAGAGCGGTTGAATGCACCAGTCTTGAAAACTGGCGAGGGTGAGAGCCCTTCGTGAGTTCGAATCTCACACCTTCCGCCAAAAACACCCCAAAAGCCCTGATTTCATTGAGATTTTAGGGCTTTTTTGTTTCCGACTATCAAAACAACATCAAATTATTAAACGCAGCTTTGTTGAATAACTAGACCTGCCATAGGCCTATTGTTGTATTTTTATGTTATCATTATAACAACAATAGCAGCTCTCACTTATTGTTATCCAGGCCGCCCTATTGATGCCGGAATCATCGGCGTTACATAGGCATTAGATCCCTTCCCCTGCTTTAAATCCTTCGCGCCCCAACCTCTCACAGGTCAACGGTGCTCCCAAATCTATCGAGGTCCTAAATGAAACCAATTGATGTTTCGGTATCATCACGTCCACTATTTCCTCTTGGTCAAATAGCGGCTACACCAAATGCATTACGCGCACTCATCGAACATAGAGTGCCACCTCTTAGCTTATTACAGCGACATCAAACCGGCGATTGGGGAGTGCTGGATCCAACAGATCGGCACCAGAATCAGTTTGCCATTCGGGCGGGTTTACGCATCTTGTCCAGCTACCCGCTAGATGACATGCATAAAATTTGGATCATCACCGAAGCAGATCGAGCATCGACAACGATTCTTCTATCCGAAGAATATTAAATTGGGCGAGATATGAGCTAGTTAGCGAAGCGGATTCGCTCTGCCTTTCCGAGAACTGATCTGCACTAATAGCTGATCCAGAAAATCATGAGGATCTACATTTAGGACCTGCAGGACAGCCAGCAATTCAACCATATCCAGCCGACGATCCGCTGCCTCATATTTAGACACGAACGATTGCGGCTTTTTAAGTAAATTCGCGACGTCAGTTTGCAGTAAACCCAGTTCCTGCCGTCGCTCTAGCAAGAGCCGCGACAGCACTTTATACGAATCTGAATGAATAGGATGCACCATGGAAGCATCCTAAATCCGCATTTTGAATATCCCGAATTCACATATAGGATTTATAATCTAAAATTGTGCGTTTCAAGTCACTACTCACAAAGTCCCCTACCAATCAACCTCGGAGCGATACAACATGAAAAAATCCATCGTTACATCCTTAGCCCTACTCACTCTTGCCGGCACCTGCTACGCAACTGAATTGACTTATTCGTCCTATCGAATTCTCAGCGACGGCCCGTACATAGATCAAAAGAATCCAACCACGGTCGCTTACGTCATCACATCGAATCCTCCGATGGCGCTTTGGGTCTTCCCAGGAGGATCCTCAACGATTAAGCGAATCAAATCTGGGAGCTTAACCAATTGCGCCCCCATGGACTCCGAGCAAGTCATACGGTTTAAGCAAGGCGCCATAAAGATGTACGGCCTAGTCTCTCAAATGCAAATGGCGATTCAGTTGGGAAAAGTGCCTAGCGCGGCAGATCAAAAATTCTATGACTCAGTTAGAAATTTCGTCACCTTCGTGAATGAGGCTGAAGAAATGCCGTATTACCAATGCGGTAAGCCATGACATTTTGCTTGCGCACTTGCATAAAAAAATCGAGTTCAGCAGTAAATATATTTAAGAGAGGCAACGATGACAACTGATGAAAGACTGCGCGATGTAGCGCTGTTCGTAAAATCAATCGATGCAAAGGTCGATGTACTGCGTACCGCATTTATAGCGCTAGCCACTCTCCTTGACGAAGAGAGCCGCCGGAATTTTCCTGTTCGTTTCGATCGGGAGCTTCAGAGACATTTTGCTACAAGATCCATATCAGAAAATTCCGAATCATATTTCGACGAACTGCGACGCCATTCTTATAAGTTAAAAGAACTTCTCGAGGAACTTACGGTTCGCTCAGAAGGTGGATCAATTTAAGAGAGTTCGGGGTGCATCAACATCATCGACTTAGATTTTTGTTGAATTAATTTGAATTCAAAGGATGTAAATATGAACGTTGTCTTCAAGAAGAATGAATCTGTAATCACGATCAGGACTGGGGCCGCCTGGTCATTTTGGTTTGCGCTCGTATTTCCTTGGATTGGATTGTTAGCGTTCTTGCGCCGCCGCTTATTTATCCAAGCCACCATTGTCGTGGCGTATATCGTAGGGCAAACTTACTTACGCCAAACGACGGCTATTTGGTCGGCGGTAATTGATTTGTATCCTGCAGCCGAAGACTACACAACACACGATACGTACCGGAATGAAGTATCACAGTGATCGTGCCAAATATTCGTCAATCAGTGGCGTTACGGTCTGGGAACAGGTGTTGCCCAAGTCATGGTCTCCATCCCGTATAACATGTAGTTCTGCCCGAGGTAAAAGTGATGCAAGCAGCTGACCGACGGCAACCGGGCTGATGGGATCGGCATCACCCCATAACAACATCACCGGCATATTGATCTTCTTCAACTCTTCCGTTAGGTCTTCCTTGTAATCTACGAACCATTGCGGAAACATGGGATTGGCAGCCTGAAAAGATTCTCGCCAGTCCTGTGCTCCCAGGTCGCTGATATCGACGCCACCGGATGTGGCGGTCAGCACCAGGTGGGTAACCAGCTTCGATTTCTGAAGAGCCGCGCGCATTGCAATAACCCCTCCCATCGACTGCGCAATGAGAGCCGTGGGCCTGTCGATGTCGGCAACAACCTTAGCGACTAAACCGTCTATGCCAGTAATCGACGGATCAGACGGCGTCAGCCCGAAGCCTGGCCAACCGTAATGAATCCGCTCGCCGGGATGGGTAAGCAGGTCAGCCACCGGATGCCAAAATTGGGTATTGCCCGAGGCGCCGGGAAGAAATAAGAGTCTGGTTGGCATTGGTGGATGATAGGTTGGGGAATCGGATATGGTGCTAAGAATCGTGGCTTCGAGATAAGGTCTGTCACATAGTTGCTTCCGCTATTAGAGTAACGGAAAGTCCGGTTCTGACCGATTGTTGCCATGGGTTCAATCAATGCGCTACATCGATATATTTGAATGTCTGAAAAAATCCGTCGTAGATTAGTCTATTCGATTCATACCCTTTGGCGGTGCTATCAGCTCCGTGCAGAGAACCGGAAATACACTGGACATTCCAAGAATATCTGGGCGTTTGGGTCAGGTATATCTTGCTTTTATATGACGTGGCAAGAACACCGTACGACTCGGACGATACTGTTAGCGCCCAGCTTGCCCGGCTTGTGCCTAACATTCCTTCGCCGTTAATTAAAACGCTAAGAGGCACGCCAGTAGATGCCTATAGTTGTTCGGAGAAATTAGCTGCTGTAAATGGTTTTCGGTGCGCAGAACGTTTATGTGTTCTTGAGTGTATTGACGAAATCGTTCAGGTAGCTTGAGCATAGAGTGAGATGAGCGCCTTCAGAGCCTCGTGCGGAATATCAAAAGGCTGCCGCCCTTTGACCAGCGTGGACGCTGATGCCATCCAAGGATGGGCGAGGGCGACAACGTCGGCACCGCTCGCGTAGGCTTGCGAGATGGCCGCTGCGATACCAGCGTTGCAAGCATCAAAGTTACCTTCGGTGAAGAACGCCCAGACTTCCGGCAGGGGTGTCACCGTGATCCCCTCCACGCCTTTTCTATAGCCGTGATACAGCGCTTGCACCGAAGCCACCGCCGATTCTGGGCCGCACAGCACTGTCAGCTTTCCGTGTTCGGCTGTTGCCGCCCGGGCTAGCGCGATGTCCGAACGCAATACCGGCACGGGGAGTTCGTCGAGTTCATCAATTGCTGCGCCCAGCGTAGCGCAAGTCACCATGATGGCATCTGCGTTGGCTGCCATAATTTGGAGACACTCGTGCAATTGCGATCTCAGGTTATCGTTGAAGCCGCCTGCAGCAGCGACGGCTTCGCGCAAGTCAGGTCGATGAAGGTGAGAGAACCGGGCGTTGAGAATGCTAAGGTCACAGGCAGCCTGGTCGAAAAGAGGCTGGTTGGCCGCGATCGTGTGAAGGAAGGAAATCTGCATGATTCGATAAAAGGAAAAATTGATTGACCAGCACTCAAGGTCGAAATTTGACGATGCAGATATTATGAGGGGCAACTAATCAAATTTTATATGAATATCATGATCAAAAATCCAGAAACAACTCGGAATCATGATCGGTTAACCGCCTTCCTCAAGATGTTCAAATTGCGCGCCGAACGGTGGCCGATAGAAGGGAATGTGGAAGCTGCGAGTCTGTTCGTATTGGGCGACGCCTCAGGTGAGGCTTTTCATGTGGTGTTTCGTAGTCGCGGCGGCGCGCCATCCATACAGACCAAGATGCTGGCGAGCGCTAGCATTGATTTCGGTAGCGATTCCAACCCACTGAACGGCGCATTGCCGGAAGAACTGCTGATTCCCTTGGAAGACTCTCCGCCTCTGAAGGCGCTAGCCATGCTGCTGGTGGCCGAGCACGACATCACGCGTTGTGGCGGTTCCACCGTCCGTGACCGCTTGTGCGAAGTAATTGTGATTCTGGCCATCCGCCGCGCCATCGCCATCGGTACAGTAAATGCAGGTCTATTAGCTGGTCTCGCGCATGCACAACTTTCCCCAAGTCTGATTGCGATGCACGATGAGCCCGCGCGCGACTGGCGCATAGAGAGCTTGGCGGAAATCGCGGGCATGTCGCGTAGCCACTTCTCCGCCTTATTCTTGCAAGTAGTTGGGAAGCCACCTTCAACATATCTGACCCAATGGCGCCTGGCCTTGGGACGCTATCGTTTACGCTCCGGCAAGAGTGTGAAAGTTGTAGCGGCGGAGGTTGGTTTTGGCAGCCAGGCTGCGTTTTCCCGCGCTTTTTCCCGTGAATATGGCTACGCACCGTCGGCGGTGAAATGAGCGGTAGACAAGGGCAATCTGACCGTCTAGTGATTTTGTGGTGTGGTGTTAGCAGTCGCTACACTAATCTCTGCAGGCTCGTATTGCAGCCTAGCGATATTATTCTCGAATACAGGCCCGCTGCGTGTCTACGCACGTCTAAAAACCGCAATTGAAGTGAGCATGGGCCTGATACTCGTTGGCCTCGGAAGCCGGCTTCTTTTCGCTCGCTGAACCTTTCTCCCAAGCCGCTTCGCGATCGATATGTCCCTCCAATATAGGTCACGATACTTACCGCACCACGATTGTTTCCGCATCGAAATGATCTATAACATTCTCGACGATGACCTGTCTGAGCTGTGCCAACGCCGGCGACATAGTGCGATCTCCAGCGTGCAAACAGAGCGCCACAGATGGCAACGGTGGTAGACCGTCGCTCTCGCCCAAGCGCTTGAGGGATGGCGGTATGCCTGCTACCGTGCGCAAGGTGATGCCGAGGCCCGCCGCTACACCAGCCCAAAGGCTTTGCAAACTGGCCGTCGTGTAGGCGACTCGCCAAGATATATTGGCCTGATCAAGTGCTTCGATCCCTGCTCGGCGAAACATACAAGGAGAATTGTATAGAGCCAAGTCCAGTGCAAGGCCTGGGCGCAACGATATATTGCTTCTCGTCGGCCCGATCCAAGTCATAGGTAGCGTGGCTAGATGTTCGGCGTCTTCTCGATGCTCGTTGCCCATGACTAGCACAAGATCGAGCTCCCCTTTGTCCAACCGTTCAAGCAACATCCCGTTGCGTTCGACAGTCACTTCCACATGCACAGAAGGGCGAGTGTTCTTGAACTGCCCCAAAGCCGCTGGCAGCCAAGTTTCGGCAAAATCACCCGGTAGGCCAAAACGCACACGACCTTCTACTGACACTCCGCGTACAGCGTGCACAGCCTCATCATTCAGATCCAGGATACGCTTAGCGTAAGACAAGATGAGATCTCCGTATTCTGTTGTCACTAGACCTCGCCCACGCCGGCGGAACAATGGCTGGCCCAGTTGCTCTTCTAGCTTGCGCATCTGCTGACTTACTGCCGATTGCGAACGGCCCACGCGCTCAGCTGCACGTTGCAAGCTTCCTAATTGCTGAGTCGCCAAGAGCGTTCTCAAAGCATTCATATCAAGATTTGGCAGCGACATACTTCGTTTTCCCCAAGCAATGATGTTCAATTATTACTCTCTTTACCGATTCAGGTGACTATGAACAATGAAGCGATCATAGGAACGGCTTACATTCCAAGGCTCGACAACATTGGCACATTTTCTTTGGCTTGTTTGCGAATGAGTCGAATGTCTTTGAGTACGCAACCGAGAAAGCGGAAAACCATTTTCTAAACAGCTCGAAACCGAACGAGTCAACTTTGTCACCGAGACTAGAAAGAACGTATTCATATTCCTGTGAAAATACGCGAGAAAACGTTGGCTAACTACCGAATCCCAATCCAGCGACGACCACCTAGACGCTGATTTCCGAGAGCAGGCAATAGCGATTAAGTGCCGGGGGCCCATTGGTCAAATATGTCGATAGCGTTTCGCCCACGCCGCTTGAAAACAGATTTGAGAAACGGCTGTGCGACATGCCAGCGCCCCTCTCCCTGGAATCTCCAAACACCATGAGCGTGCACCGGTCCAGCCAGCCAGCATTGGCCGCGCCATCGGCGATTTCCTGTGGGATGGCGAATACCAAAATCCCTTCGCACAGTCAGCCTCGGACCGTGGAACCACCACAGTGCGAGACCTCGCTCTCGTCCATGAGCAATGCGACCAGAGCTTTTGGTATGCGAGACATCCTCAAGCGAGAAAACACACTACAGTTTTTCTAAAGCGAAGATACCGAATTATTGCAACCACGGCCTTGGAGGATGGCTATCATCGGCGGTTTGACACCATCCGAGCACGCCTACCTCAATCTGAACCAAGGAGAATTCAATGATTGGACTGAATATAATCAAACAATCGATCCTCTGTCTCACCCTGCCTTTATTAGTATCAGCGTTGCCTGCCGCGCACGCGCAGACGCCTGGGTTCGATAAGGCACTGACAGGAACTTGGACGCTGGTAGCTGCCGACGTCCAGCATCCCGACGGCACTCGTGGACGGGACTACGGCGCCGCTCCCAAGGGTCTGCTGCTGATCGACGCTCTGGGCCGCTACTCACTACAGATTTTCAAGGTGGAACGGCTCCGCTTCGCCTCCGCCGACAAAAACACCGGTACTGCGGAGGAATACAGAGCAGCCGTCATGGGGTCGAGCACCCATTTCGGCACGATAAGCGTCGATTCCGCAGCCCGCACCCTGGTTTTCCACATCCAGAATGCCTCCTTCCCCAACTGGGAAGGGGAGCAGCAAAAACGCAGTTACACATTACAGGGCGGAGAACTGAGCTATCGCGTAACGCCACGCCCGAACGGGGATGTGCCGATCTCTGTCTGGCGACACCTCGATTGAACAGCGCGAGGCCCGCGGATGCAGCGCTTTTTGGATCAATTGCCACAACGATCTCACCATATGCAAAAAAACTAGCAGGAAATCGCCAGAAAAATTGACGACTTCCTCATGGGTGACCAGGGTGGCACTACGAGTTTGCGGATACTACTCGCTTGCGGACTACGCTTTCGATGATAGTCGAGAGTTCTGAAGCCGCAGGTGAGAGCTTCGTTCTACTCACCATACGTAATTCGATCACGGGCAGCGGAGGAAGACGAAAAATTGCTCCTACATCGCATATGTCGGCAGGAATCCGATGAACTGCTCTGACAGTGACACCATGTCCGAAGCGCAGAGCGCCCCAAACGCCAGGTAGACTCGGCGTGGTAAGCGCCAATCGCCAGGGAATCTCTTTACTGTCCAATGAATGCAGCGCAGCTTGCCGAAATAAGCACGGATGATCAAAAAGGACCAATGGAACAGGGTCTAGTCTTTCACTTGCAAATTTTTTCCCGCCAAACCAAGACATCGGCATCGATGCAAGCAAGACCCCCGCCTTGCTGCGACTGGCCTGGAAAAAAGCCAGCGCCATATCAAGTTTTCCTGAATTTACCTCATCTTCGAGTGCATAGTTTCGCCCTGCTCGCACCTCCACCAGTACATCCGGTCGTTGTCGCGAAAATCGCGTGATCGTCTCAGGCATGACATCTTCGAAAAAGTCCTGAGGAAGCCCAATCCTGATAGCTGGATGAACAGCCGCGTTCCCCATAGCGGTAGCAGCTTCATCATGCAGGTCGACAATTCGTCGCGCATAGGTCAACAGTTCTTCTCCAGCCTCCGTCGGAACAAGACCTCGTCCATTTCGCTGAAACAAGGGTTGCCCGACTTGCTCCTCTAGCCGCTTCAACTGCATGCTGACGGCAGACTGGGAGCGACTCAGTTTGACGGCAGCACGCGCAAAGCTGCCGAGTTCCGTCCCGATCACGATCATGCGTAATGCGTCGATATCGAATGTTGGCCTCATATATCAAATATGTTGAATTTAGTGTTCAACATTATCTGATATTCGAAAGAGTATGAAAAGGCTACGATGCTTAGTAGCACCATCGCGAGATCAAATCCTTGCGGAAAAATAAAAAATTTCACTACGCCCTACGACAATAAAGGAGATGAAATGCCAAGTAGTCCTTCGTTCACAACAGGTTTCATCGGTCTTGGAACCATGGGAGAGCCCATGGCTCTGAACCTAGCCAGAGCCGGAATGCCTCTGACGGTCTGGAACCGCTCAATCACAAAATACAAGCCTCTAATTGATGCCGGCGCATCCGTCGCCGAAAACCTCAACGAGCTATTCGATCGCTGCTCTCTGATCATTCTCATGTTGGCGGACAACGAATCGATTGACGCAGTGCTTGCCCGCGGTACTCCTGGCTTTTCCGTGCGTGTCCAGGGACACACTGTGGTAAATATGGGAACGGTTTCGCCAGCCTATTCGAAAGCGCTGGAGGCAGATATACGCGCCGCTGGCGGCTCTTATGTCGAAGCACCAGTATCCGGTTCACGTAAACCTGCCGAAACCGGGCAACTGGTAGCAATGATCGCCGGCGATCCGCAACAAGTCACACTGGTTCGCTCTCTTGTCGGTCCCATGTGCAAGGATACATTTGAATGCGGTAGCGTACCCGGCGCCTTGCAGATGAAACTAGCCGTCAATCTGTTCCTTATTACGCTAGTAACAGGTCTCGCAGAAGCCGTGCATTTTGCCAAGCAACATGATTTGGATATAGCCCAGTTCGTTGCGATACTCAATGCAGGCCCCATGGCAAGCGATGTGTCGAGAATTAAGGCTGTAAAGCTGCTGAATCAAGATTTCGGCCGACAAGCCGGGATCTCCGACGTACTAAAAAATAATCGACTCGTTGTCAATGCAGCGCGAGAGGCCGGAATCGCTTCACCGTTGATCGATACCTGCCTGGCGCTCTATGGAGAGACACAAACTTTGGGATTCTCCGACGACGACATGGTTGCAGTGATTCGTGCTATCGAGCAGCGTACGGAGACAATCAGATAATCTGCTAATCATCCATGGAGAATTAATATCCTTCGGATCAACAGAAAAAAGGCCGCCATCAAAGCAGATGGCGACCTTACGTCACTGAATGCAAAACAACAGCCTGCCTGACTACATCGGATACGCCGAAGCTCATGACAAGATTCGCTCCATCTAAGTCGACTACATTATGCCAAGCAGCTTCGAGCGCATCATCGCCTGCCATCGGTGCTCCGGAAATCCAGCGGCACAGTACTGCGATCAGAATGTAATGCTCTTGCATTTCGCCTCCGTCATCGTAATCAAATGCATCGACGGCGGTAAAAATGGGCCCTGATGCGGCACGGATTCCTGTTTCCTCGAAAAGCTCCCGAACGACGGCCTCTTCAATCCGTTCTCCAAACTCGATTTTCCCTCCCGGCAGCCCCCAAAAACCCGCATCCGGAGGATTGGCACGCCTGACTAGAAGCACGGAATTATCTTTGATAACCACCGCGATGGCTGCGACGACCGGACGAGGGATGATTGATGTCATATTAGTTTTTAAAGACAATCTCAGAAATCCGCAGCGATCATGATCGCCTGGGTTCTCGCTTTCGTGATGGCCTCTTGTGCGAGTCCATCCCAGGTGTGTTCCACCATCAGACTGTGCACCTCTTCCACACCAATGAACTTCAGCCAGAAATCAATGTAAGCGGATTGATGTTCGAAACCCGGACTATCCATTTCCTTATTTTTTTCCTGGCTCTGGCCGCGTGCGTGAATCACTAGGGCTCGCGAGATTTTCAGCATCGGACCGTATCGCACACCATCGAAGGTGAAGAGCATGTTCCGTTGGCTGACAAGATCAATCAGTTGCTTCAGCTTGTAGGGATAGGAAAAATTCCACATGGGAATACCAAGAACGATTCGATCAGCCTGTTGAAACCGCTTCGCAAGTGCCTCCACTTGATCCCAGACTTCTTGTTCCGTGCCGTTCATCGGTTCTTTGGAAATTCGTTTGTACTTGGCACCGATTGCCTGACTGTCAAAATCGGGAAAATTCTCTTCCCAGACGTTCAAGGTATCGACAAACATCTCGGGAAATCTTTTGCTATATGCGTCCAGAAAGGCATTGACGATGGTGATGGACGCGGACTTTTCGCCACGAGGAGAACAGATGATATTTAACAAACGCATGCAACTACTCCAAGAATGAGAGTGTGAACGGGCGCAATCTTAAACGGCAGAGGGATCGGCTTTGTTGATATCGATACCATAACGCTGTATGGCTTCGCCCAGCCGCGTACGAGGAATTACCCCATCGTCAGCCAGCACTTTTAATGCCGCCAGAACGATGAAATGCCGATCCACTTCAAAGAACTTGCGCAACGACTCTCTTGTATCGGAACGGCCAAATCCGTCCGTGCCGAGTGCAACAAATCTGCGGTCATTGATAAACGGCCGGATCTGATCGCCGACGATCTTCATGTAATCGGTTGCAATCACAACAGGTCCGCGACGTCCCGTCAGACATTTCTGTACATGAGAAATGCGCATTTCTTCATCGGGATGCAGCATGTTCCAGCGTTCGGCAGCCAGGCCGTCGCGCCGGACTTCCGTCAGGCTTGTCGCGCTCCAGATGTCGCTGTTCACGCCAAAATCCTCGCGCAGTAATTGTTCCGCTGCGATCACTTCCCGTAGAATCGAACCACTACCCATCAGTTGCACACGCGGCGTCTCTTCTTGCCCATCCTGTCCTTGCTGCAGCAAATACAAGCCTTTGAGGATGTCGGCTTCTGTTCCTTCACGGATAGCCGGATGTGGGTAGGTTTCGTTAAGCAACGTGATGTAGTAATAGATATCCTCCTGTTCGACGTACATTCTGCGCATGCCGTCCTGAATGATGACAGCCAGTTCATAAGAGAATGTCGGATCGTAGGAGACGCAACTTGGAATGACCGAAGACAGGACATGGCTATGACCATCGTCATGTTGAAGTCCTTCACCCATCAGCGTTGTGCGGCCGGCGGTTGCGCCCAGCAAAAATCCGCGCGTGCGCGCATCCGCAGCAGCCCAGGCTAGATCACCGACCCGTTGCAATCCAAACATGGAGTAGAAGATATAGAAGGGAACCGTTGGCAATCCGTGATTGGCGTAAGCCGTCCCGGCGGCTATCCACGAGGAAATGGCCCCAGACTCGTTGATGCCTTCCTGCAGGATTTGTCCATCCTTGGCTTCTTTGTAGTAACTCAATTGTCCGGCGTCTTGCGGCGTATAGAGTTGACCGAGATAGGAATGAATGCCGATTTGACGAAACAGCCCCTCCATGCCAAATGTTCTGGACTCATCCGGCACAATAGGAATCACCAGTTTGCCGATATTGCTGTCTTTCAGCAGCGTAGTCAGGATGCGTACAAAAGCCATGGTGGTCGACACACCGCGCTCGCCGCTGCTTTGCAATTGGTTAGAGAAGGTCGACAACGGCGGCACTGGCAGTGAGCCAACCTGGCTGAAGCGGGCTGGAATATGGCCTCCCAGGGCTTCCCTCCTTGCGGCCAAGTAACGTGCTTCTTCGCTTCCTGGCTCCGGCCGCAGATAGGGCATTTCTTCTAACTGGTCGTCGCTGACCGGCAGCGCAAAGCGATCGCGGAAGGTCCGCACCGCATCAAGGCTCATTTTCTTCAATTGATGGTTAATGTTCTGCCCCTCGCCCGCTTCGCCCATACCGAAACCCTTTACGGTCTTGGCCAGAATCACAGTCGGACGGCCCGTGGTATGGACTGCTTGGTCGTAAGCAGCAAATACCTTCTCGTGGTCATGACCGCCGCGGGTCAGTTTCCATATCTCGTCGTCGGACAGATCGGCCACCAGTGCCAGCAGCTCCGGATATTTTCCGAAGAAATGTTCGCGGACGTAAGCGCCGCTTTGCGACTTGAACGTCTGATAGTCGCCATCAACACACTCCATCATACGTTGACGCAAGAGGCCGGTTTTATCCTTTTCAAGCAGCTTGTCCCAATCGCTTCCCCAAATGACCTTGATCACATTCCAGCCTGCCGCACGGAAGGTCCCTTCCAGTTCCTGAATCACTTTGCTGTTGCCTCTTACCGGACCATCGAGACGCTGCAAATTACAGTTGACGACGAATATCAGATTGTCCAGACGTTCACGTCCGCCCAACGAGATCGCCGCCAGGGATTCGGGCTGATCCATCTCGCCGTCGCCAAGGAAAGCCCAGACCTTTCGTCCCTGATGTTGCTTGAGCCCGCGATATTCGAGGTATCGCATGTACCGTGCCTGATAGGCGGCGGTAAGCGGCCCCAAGCCCATTGATACCGTCGGATATTGCCAGAAATCAGGCATAAGACGTGGATGCGGATACGACGATAAACCTGCTCGATCAGACTCGCGGCGGAAATTGTCCATCTGCGCTTCGTCGATACGCCCTTCGATGAACGCACGCCCATATATTCCCGGTGCAGAATGACCTTGGATATACACCATGTCGCCATCGAACGTATCGGTGCGACCACGGAAGAAGTGATCGAATCCAACGTCATACATCACTGCTGCGGACTGATAGGTTGCAATATGTCCACCTACGTTTGAATGCTTCCCTGCACGCAGCACCATCACCATGGCATTCCACCGTATGTAAGCGTTCAGACGGCGTTCTACGCCAAGATCACCTGGGTAGGCAGGCTGCCGCTTTGTGGCAATTGTATTGACGTAAGGAGTGGTCACCCGTCCATGAAGATCGCCATAGCGTTCAAGGTCAACGTCGGCCAGTTGGTCAAGCAAATAATGGGCGCGAGTGCGCCCCTCTACATCAATGACGGCGTCGAGCGCCTCACGCCACTCTTGCGTTTCTTGCGGGTCAATGTCGAATTGAACGAGAGGTTGATTCATCAGGATCTCCAGGGAAATTTCAGATGCGCAAAAGCCATGGAGCCTAATATGCATCTGACAATGAGTATGGACGACTAAGATAGTCGATTGCATTTGCAATCGTATTATCGCAATCCTACAGTGGTATCATTGCAAATGCAATTGACGTCAAATGATTTACGAGGAGATGAAATGCTTAAACACGAACCAGATCTGTGGTTCTCTTTTGTACGCACTCACCGAATATTGATCAAAGAGATTGAGAGCCGCTTTGCTAAAGCAGACCTTCCTGCGTACGCATGGTATGACGTGTTATGGGCTCTGGAAAGCGGAAAAGACGGCACGCGAAGAATGCACGAGCTGGCCGATGCACTCGCCGTTGAACGCTACAATCTGACACGCCTGATTGATCGGCTCGAACAGGAAAATCTAGTCACCCGATCGCGCTCGGCCGAAGACGGTAGAGCCGCCTACGCAACAATCACACCTGAAGGACGGACGCTGCGCAAGAAAATGTGGAAAGTCTACGAGGCCACAGTTTCGGAAATCTTTCTCTCGCAGTTTAAAAATGAGGATAAGCGAATTTTTTCCGCCGCATTGGATCAAGCTGCACTTGCAGCTCGTATTCCGAGGTAATACTTGAAGAAACGATTATGCTCATCTAGAAAAAAAGAATAAGCTAATCTCGGTTGATATACCTTCTCTCGCTATCTCGCTATCTCGCTATCTCGCTATCTCGCTATCTCGCTATCTCGCTCCCAGTTTAAGCTCATATCGATGCAATGCTTGACCAACCACAGAAAATGCCAGCTCGCCTTCTTCTGCCAATGCCCTCAAGGCAAACATAATGATCCATTCGACGCTCGGATAGCGAATTTTTTCTTCCAGTGAATCAGCACCTATTGCCGTGAATGGCGCATCTACATAGGCGCCAATCTGACCTGCAACATGTTGGCCGTAGTCTGTCACCGCAATCACCGGCACATGACTGTCATTCAAACAAGTCGAAATACGCGAACGCCGATTTTGCTCTAACGGATGCAATGTATTCCATTGCTCCATTCGTTCCCCTTCGCGCGCCAGCAATGTATAGCTTGGACAACTCCAAACTTCGCTGGACACTCCCCATTCTTCCCACAGACAGTCTGCGGCCTGCATGACACGATGCAGGGCCTTGCCCGCTCCGCATAACGTCACCTGATGCAATGATGCGCCGTTCGTAACAGATCTAACTTTGTACATCCCGCTGAACGCTGTTTCGGCATCAGGCGGCTTCGACAGAAAATCCTTACCCTCTTCATGTAAGGTGAGATAGCAACATCCGTTCAAACCATCAACATAGAGGGCTTGTAACGCTCCTTGCACGATGGCACTTGCTTCTTGAGCAGACGCCGGGTCGTAAGGTATACACGAACGATGAGCCTTCAACCAAAGTGGAATCTCCGGCCTTACTCCTTTTGCCCATTGAGATGGAATCGTCTCGGCAGTGTTGAGAAATATACCGCGCTCCGTTGCTTCATCGAATGCGGCGCTCAAGGCTCCCCTCGCTTCCGCTCGAAGAAAATAAATCAACGGCTTCTCAAAACGATCTATTGAATCAGTAAATCGAAAAGACCACGCGCCAGTTCGGATTCCGTCAGCGAGAGGAACACTATTGTCCGCCCGAGCAATCCAGACTTGATTCAATGTCGCCTCATAGCCCCCCAAAGCGTCAATAATAGCCAGCGCCATATCAAGTGCAGAGCTTCTCTTGGATGTTTCGACAGCCTCACAAATCGAGGCAATTTTCTTCATACAGGCAACAGCTGCGAAAGAAGTCTTCGGTGACACCTCCGAAAGCAATAGATCAGTAAACATGAATATCCATCTCGATTCCGTTGCAGAAAAATCAAACATCCAATAAGATTGCAATTGCAATGATTGTAAATGCAATAACAAGGAGAAATCAATGCTTATCGAGAACCCCGCTCCGATTACCTTTTATACCGCCGATACACCGAACGGATTGAAAATCAACATCTTCCTGCATGAAGCGGGCCTTATCCATCGGCAGATCAATCTTGACTTGTCTGCAGGCGAACAACATCTTCCTGAGTATCTGCAGATAAATCCGAATGGAAAAATTCCCGCCATCATCGATCATGACGCCGATATAACAATCTTCGAATCGGGCGCGATTCTCTCCTACCTCAGCGATAAAACTGGTTATTTTCTGCCATCGACGTTCTCCGAAAAGCTCAGGGTGCAGCAATGGCTGCATTTCCAAATCGCCGGTATTGGCCCCATGCTTGGGCAATTATGGTGGTTTCTTCATGCTTCGAAAAATAACAATCAGGAAGCCATTAATCGCTATCGCAAGGAAGCACAACGTCTCTTTAATGTCGTAGATCGGCGATTGCTTGAATCTGAATTCATTGGCACCTCGGAGTTCTCAATCGCCGATATTGCCGCCTATCCCTGGCTAAGGACCTGGGAAGAATTGAAGCTCGATATCTCATCGTACAAAAACGTGGAACGATGGCTTCGCCAAGTCGGAAACAGGCCTGCAGTAAAAATTGGAATCGAAGCAAATAGAGCTTCAACTCCAAATTGACTATTCACATTCGAAGACAATCCCGACGGCATTGAAAACTTTCTCGAGGAAGTTAATCAATTAAAAGAAGATCTCAGCAAATGCGACGGACCTCAGACTTCGAATCACTCACAAACAATACTCCATCGTTCGATGGAAATTAAAGGAGCATTAATGCGGCTATTTCTCTTATTTCCGTTCATCGGTTTGCTGTGGATTCCCTTCTACAACAAGGAATTTCCATCGATACTTGGCTTCCCGTTTTTCTACTGGTATCAGTTCATGTGGGTGCCGCTCACTGCGCTGATCATCTGGATCGTCTATAAAGACGGTCTCAAAAAGGGAGCCGAATGATGAATTCCTCTTCCATCAACTGGACGGCGCTCGGCGTCTTCATCTTCTTCTTCGCACTGGTAACCGTGATGGGCTTCTGGGCCTCGCGCTGGCAAAGCGGCGGCTCCGCCAACAAGGGCGCGCACCTCGACGAATGGGGGCTGGGCGGCCGTAACTTCGGCACCTGGATCACCTGGTTCCTGGTCGGCGGCGACTTCTACACTGCTTACACCGTGATCGCGGTGCCGGCGCTGGTGTATGCGGTCGGCGCCTATGGCTTCTTCGCATTGCCGTACACGATCCTGGTCTACCCGATCGTGTTCCTGATCATGCCGAAGCTGTGGCACGCCGCG
>Ga0105240_10003081_pt1 | contig 26205 bp, 22 predicted proteins | sample KBSC54metaG_FD_80426 | JGI IMG/M metagenome (GOLD analysis project Ga0105240, IMG submission 80426) | Corn rhizosphere microbial communities from Kellogg Biological Station, Michigan, USA - KBS C5-4 metaG | ecosystem: Host-associated > Plants > Roots > Rhizosphere > Soil | place: Michigan, USA...
CGGCGCACGAAGAAGGCGTATTTCCATTGCCCGCGCTTGGGCCACCACAGGACCAGGCCGGTCGCGCCCAGGATCAGCATCGCCACGCCCAGCCAGCCCACAAAGGTGCGCCCCTCGCGGCCCATCAGAAAATTGCCGTGCAGCTGATGCGCGAACATCAAAAGCGGCGGCAGCTGCGCCTTGCGCGAGCCCAGCACCGCGCCGGATACGGGATCGACGAAAATCTGCGTCGCAGTTGGGCGCGGACCTTCCGTTGCTGGCGACGCTCCGCCATTCGCGTTGCGGTGAGCGCGGCCAGCGCCCTCACCTTGACGGCCCTGTGTGACACGCACCGAAATCGCCTCGCCCGGCGCGCGCAGTAGCGAGATCTGCATCGCGCCCTGTCCCGCCGCGCCGCGCGCCGCATCAACGATCTTGTCCAGCGGCAAGGCTTCGCCCTTGGCCACGGCTTGCGGAACAGGCGCCAGGAAATCGGCGATGGCGTCATCATAGACCAGCACGCTGCCGGAAAGACCCAATAGCGCCAGCAGCAGTCCCAGGATCAGACCGATCCACATATGAAACTGGAAGAGGAGACGGCGAACATTCACGAAGCTCATGGCATCCTCATGCATCCGCCCAACGGCGGACCAGATTGTGATAAAGCCCGGTTAGCGTGACGATCTCGCTGCTGTCGCCGACCTGGCGGCGCAGGCTCTGGATCGCGCTATCCATCTCGAACAGCATCTGACGCGCCCGCTCGTCGCGGATCATGCTCTGGATCCAGAAGAAGGATGACCAGCGGCTGCCACGCGTCACTGGCGTGACATGGTGCCGGCTGGTGGCGGAATAAAGCACCATGTCGCCCGCGGCGAGCTTGACGCGATGTTCGCCATAAGTGTCCTCGATCGCCAGCTCGCCGCCGTCATAATCGGCGGGATCAGTGAGAGAGAGCGTCGCCGACAGATCGGTGCGCACCCGGATCGGTGCGCCGGTGCCCAGCGACGGCTTCACGAAGCGGATGGCATTGTCGATATGGCTGCCGAAATTCATGCCGCCGTCATAGCGATTGAACAGCGGCGGAAAGACCCGAAGCGGCAGCGCGGCCGACGTGAAAAGCTCGCTCTGGCCCAGCGCCGTGAGAATGACGTCGCCCAAGGCGCGGGCGGCAGGCGAATTCTCCGGAATCTGAAGATTGTGTTTCGCCTGCCCCGATTGCTGTCCCGCGGTGACGCGCCCGTCCACCCAATCGGCCTTCGCCATCAGGCCGCGCATGTCCGCAACTTGTTCCGGCGTCAGCAATTGGGGGATGCGCACCATCATTGGAAACCTCGCATCAGAGATTGGCCCCCACCGAGAAGATGAAGGTCCGGCCCGGCGCCGGCGTGCCGCGATTGCCAAAGGACTGGCTGTAATAGAGCTGGTCGGTGAGGTTGTTCACATTGAGCTGGAAGCGCAGCCGGTCGATCTCATAGGCAATCACGGCATCGAGTTCGACTGTCTCGGGGATCTGCACGATACGGCCCAGCGGATAGGTCGCCGGATTGGGCGCGGTGTAGGCGTTGAAGAGATGGCTTTGATAGACCAGCCCGCCGCCGAAGGAGAGACCGCGCAGGAAATCTTGCGCATCATAATCGCCCCACACCGAGGCGGCATGCTTGGGCACGAAGGTGATCTGCTTGCCGGTATTGAAGGGCGTGGTGGCGTCCGACACGATCACGGGATTGAGGTAGGTGTAGGACGCGGTGAGGCTCAGATGCTTGACCACTTCGCCGGTGGCGGAGGTTTCGAAGCCCTGCACCCGCTGCTTCTGACTGGATTGCAACAGAACCAGTCCGCTCGCCGGATCAACCTGAAGCGCATTGGATTTGGTCACCTGGAAAAGCGAACCGGACAAGCCCAGCGCATTTTCGAACAGGTTGAACTTGGCGCCCGCTTCGATGGTTTCGCTCTTGTCGGGCTTCAGCGCCGACGCAGCCGCAGACGAGATCGGCGTGGGTGAACCAACCACCGATGTACCGATGGGCGTCGCCGCCTTGCCCCAGGAGAGATAATAGGTCTGAGTCTGGTCGGGTTCGAATACCAGGCTGGCGCGCGGATCGAACAGAAAGGACGGCGCCTTGAAGTCGGAGAAGACCCCGGCGACCGTCACCGACTTATAGTCTGCATGATATTGATCCACGCGCAGGCCGGCGATTAGTGAAATCGCTTCATTGAACCAGAGGCGATCGGTGACAAAAGCCGCCAAATCGGTGGCGTCGCCAATCGACGTCACCACCGTGGTAGCGGCCGCGCTGGTCTTACCCGCATTGGCGCCGGTGCTGTTGGCCGCGGTGGGCAGGATCATGCCATAACCTGGAATCGGCTGATGTGTGGGATTGAACAACGACCAGCCGATATTCGCGCGCGAGGCGGTATGATCGCCTAAAGGATAGAGTGTCGGATTAGGCCCAGGCGGCAAGGTATAAGCATAGATGGTGCGGTCGGCGCGTTGATAGGACGCGTCGATGCCCGCGATCAGCTGATTGCGAAACTCGCCCAGATGGAAATCGGCATTGGCGCTGGCGATATCCTGCACGCCCCAGCTGTTCTGCTTGTAGGGTCCCCCGCCGCCGGTGCGCACCAAGGTCTGGGTAGGATCGAACGATCCCGCCGCCGCGCCCGGCTGGGCGATACCGAACAGCCTGAAATTGCAATAGTTGGTGGAGATGGTGTTGTCGCAGGCGTCCGCCGAGGTGTAGCGGAAATCGCGGCTATAGACCGCCACACGCGCGTCATTCTCGAGCGTCAGCCAGTCGGCGGCGTTGTGGGCGAATTTGGCGGTAACAAGATCGGCGGTGTTCTTGTCGTGATCTGCCTTCAGACCGGGAAAGGTGCTGCGCGGCACGCCGAACTCGGCCACCGGCTTGGCGATCACGGATGTGGGCGGCGACGCCACTACCAGACCATAATCGGGACGCGCTGCCGTCTGCTGATGGATAAGACTTAGGGTGAATGTCGTGTCGGTGCCCAAGCCCACCGCGATGGAAGGCGCGATGCCGAGACGGGTGGAATGAACCAGATCGCGGTCCACAACGCCGGTATCGGTATACATCAGGTCCAAGCGCACCGCACCGGTGTCGCTGAAGGCATAGTTCAGATCGGCGGTGGCGCGGACATGATCGCCATTGCCGCCTTCAACGCCCAGCGCATAACGCTCGCCCAGGGTCGGCGTCTTCGACACTGTGTTGATGGCGCCGCCGCCGGTGCCGCGCCCGAACATCAGGCCGGACGGGCCTTTCAGCACCTGCACTTCTTCATAATCGAAACTGTCGCGGGTGTACGCCGCGAAGTCGCGCAGGCCGTCGAGATAGACATCATCCTTGGCGTCGAAGCCGCGAATCTTGAATTGGTCGCCGGCCAAGGTGCCGCCTTCGCCGATGGCGATGGTGATGCCCGGTACGTTGCGCAGCGCGTCGCTCAAGGTGGTGGTCGCCTGCTGTTTCATCACTTTGCCGGTCACAACCGTCACCGCCTGCGGCGTGTCTTGCACGCTGGTGGACGGCATGGTGGAAACCGGCGGCGTATGGCTCAGCGCGTTCTTTTCGGCGGCGTCGTTGACTGTGACCGGCCCCAGCTGGACCGGACCGGAATTGTCTTGCGCCATGGCAGGCGCGGACAGCGCCCCCAAAATGGCGAGCGAAGCACCGGCCAGTGCTTTGGATCTGGTGAAACGGGAAATGGCAAACATGAAACCCCTGCAAAGTCAGCTTGGTCTGGTTGAAACCTGGCTGGCTTCCGCCGCGCGCTGCGCGGACGGGGCTGGCTTGGCGGGGCGGCCCGCCCTCCTGCTATTTGGTCAGGATCAGCTTGCCGTTGCTGGTGAGGCGAAGCCGGTACTCGGCGCCTTCATGCACCAGGACCGCTTCGCGGCCGCCGCCCAGAAGCTCCCCAACGGGGATGCGCCGGACGGTGGGACCGGAATTGTCGGCGGGCGCTTTGCGCATTTCGCGGTCGCCCATCGCCAATCCCCTCATTTGCAGCCTGGAACCTAGTAAAATCGTCCCCCGCCCTGCAAGTGATTTTCAGAACCATTCGCAAATAGCGCCGAAATGACGCAACGGTAAGGTTCGGGAACCTTATCCTTGAGCAGTCAGGCGCTGTGGGGAGCGGTCTGCACGGCGTGGAGAGCGGATGCCGCCGCCAGCTCCAGGAGGATGGGGTGATGGTCGGAGGGGCCTTTATCCAGCACCCTGGCGGAGAGGCAGTCCACCTCTCGGGTGATACAGCGGTCCAGCCGCAACGCCACGATATTGCTGGCCCGATGGGTGCGTTTCCTGGGCCCCACATCGCGGAATTCCGGCATGATGATGGGCCCCACGGCGTTGAAGTCGCCCATGATCACCGCCGGCCCTTCCACCGCAAAGGCGATGTGCTGCAACTGGAAGCGGTTCAGGAATTGGCCGTGGGAGAGATGCACATTGGCGAAGGTGATGCCTTCGAATTTCACGATCTGGGCGATGCGGGGCGGCACCCGTCCCGGCAGCACCGACGCCGGCAAGCGCAACGCCGAGGTCAGCGGAAAAGGGTGCGGACTCCACGCTGCCAGGCCATAAATCCGTTTCTGCATGGGATGGCGGAAGAAATGACCGCCCACCAGATCCGGCAGCTTTGCGATCTCTTCGGTCGCTTCCTGCAGCAGCAGCAAATCGGGCTTTTGCGCCTCGATCAGCTTGGCGACGTGCTTGGCCTCGGCCCCAACCCGGCGCAGCAGATTCCAGCTTGCGACCCGGAAAGAGCGCCTAGGAGCGGTCATGAAATCCGTCGGCCAAGAGAATAAGCCTTTCATAGTCAAACAAAATCGCTTCCAAATATACTAGCCGCAGATCAGAAAACGAGACCGGCCCGATATGTTTCCCCTCACCCTGGCTTGGCCGACGGAAGCGATCGAGACGGCGATCGTTCTGGTTTATCTGATCCTGGCGCTGTCCGTCACCGTCGATGTCCTCCTCAAGAAAAGCGATGTGCGGGCCGCCTTGGGCTGGATCGCCGCCGCCTGGCTGTCGCCCATCTTCGGCTCGCTGCTTTACTATATGTTCGGCATAAACCGGGTGACGCGGCGGGCGCTACGCCTCAGGCGTTTTGACGAATCGCATGCAAGGCGTGGGAGCGACGGCGCCAAGCCGGCGGCCAGTCCCAATATCGCTCTGCTGGCGGACGTGGGACAGCGCATCACCGAAAGCCCCTTGGTCGCGGGCAATGCCATCATAGTGCTGGAAGGCGGTGACGAAGCCTATCCTCCCATGCTGGCGGCCATTGCGGGTGCGCGGAAAAGCATCGCCATGGCGTCCTACATCTATCGCGACGACGCGGCAGGCAAGGCTTTCACCGACGCCTTGATCGCCGCCAAGGACCGCGGCGTGGAAGTGCGCGTCCTGCTGGACGGTGTGGGCACCGGTTATATTTTTTCCGGCGCCTTCAATCGTCTCGCCGCCGGCGGCATCAAGACGGCCCGCTTTCTGCATACCTGGGTGCCCTGGCGCATGCCCTTCCTCAACATGCGCAACCATCGCAAATTCCTCATCATCGATGGCACACTCGCCTTCACCGGTGGCATGAATATCGACGCCGCCCATGCGCGCCGCCTCGCCGGTCATCGCCCTTATATCGAGGACGTACATTTCAAGATCGAAGGTCCGGTGGTGCGCTCCTTGATGGATGCTTTCGCCCGCGACTGGACTTTCACCACCGACGAGCCGCTGGACCAGGATTATTGGTGGCCGCAGATCGCCGATGCGGGCGGGATACAGGCGCGCGGCCTGCGCTCCGGCCCCGACGGCGATCTCTACAAGATCGAGATGCTGGCGGGTGCAGCGCTGACCCTGGCGCGCAAACGCCTTCGCATCGTCACACCCTATTTCCTGCCGGACGCGCGCTTGCAGTTTGCCATCGCAGAGGCCTGCATGCGTGGGGTGGAAGTGGAGGTCGTGTTGCCTCTGAAGAGCGACCATGTCTTCATGGAATGGGCGATGATGGGCCATCTGCGCTTCTTCAAGCACATTCCCGTCAAGGTTTATCTCAGCCCGCCGCCCTTCGATCATTCCAAGCTGATGACGGTGGACGGCGAATGGTCGCTGATCGGCAGTTCCAATTGGGACGCCCGCAGTTTCCGGCTCAATTTCGAATACGACCTGGAATGCTATCAGCCGGAGCTGACGGTACGGCTGGACCAGATCATCGATGCCAGGATCGCGCAGGGCCGCAGGCTGAGCCATGCCGAATTGGCAACCCGGCCCGTCCTTATTCGCCTTCGAGATGCCGCCGCCCGCCTTTTATTGCCTTATCTTTAACGGGCAAGCTGGGTCTTCCGGATTGTAACCGGTGCTAACGTTATAAGCGCCGCAAAGCGGGCTGGTTGCGCCGCAAGCGAACCGCTATACGGCTTTTCACCACCGCACCCGGAACCATGATGGCTAATACCGACACGCAATCCAAGACCTGGATCGGACGCAACCGGCGCGCGCTTCTGATCGGTGGCCCGGTGATTCTGCTTCTGGTTATCGCGTTTTTCTATCTCACCGGCGGCCGCTATGTTTCCACCGACGACGCCTATATCCAGTCGGCGCGGGTGGATGTCAGCACGGAAGTTTCCGGCCGCATTCTCAAGATCAATGTCCGCGACAATCAGCATGTGAAGAAGGGCGAGGTGCTGTTCGAACTGGACACACCCCGTTTCCAGATCGCGGTGCAGGATGCGCGCGCGCAATTGGCGGCGGCGCTCTTGAAAGTGCCGGCGTTGAAAGCCGCTTATCGCCAGCGACTGGCCGATCAAGCGGCGGCGAAAAGTACTCTCGCCTACCAGCAGCGCGAGTTGGAGCGTCAAACGCAATTGCAGGCGCAGGGTATTTCCTCCCGCGCCCAGCTCGACCAGGCCCGCAACAATTTCCAATCCAACCAGCAGCAGCTCGCCGCCGCCGAACAGCAGACCGCCAGCGCGCTGGCCGATCTGGGCGGCAACGCCGACGCCACGCCGGAGAGTTTGCCCGTGGTGCGTCAGGCCCAAGCCACACTGGACCGCGCGTTACTGGAACTTTCCTACACGGTGGTGCATGCGCCGATGGATGGCGTGGTCGCCAAGGTCGACCAGATCCAGGTGGGCGATCACGTGAATGCCGCCACGCCCCTGTTCGCCCTGATGAGCGACAGCAACATGTGGGTGGAAGCCAATTTCAAGGAAACCGATCTCACGCATATGCGCCCCGGCCAGAAGGCGACGTTCTCCGTCGATGCCTATCCCGGCAAGACATTCAGCGGTACGGTTCTTTCGACCAGCCCGGGCACGGGATCGAGCTTCTCGCTGTTGCCGCCGGAAAATGCCTCCGGCAATTGGGTAAAAGTGGTGCAGCGGCTGCCGGTCCGCCTGTCGATCGAGGACGACAAGAACCTGCCGCTGGCTGCCGGCATGAGCGTTGATGCCCAAGTGGACACCGAACATCGCCGCTCGCTGGCCTTCTGGGAATAAGCTGGAGCATGCCCGACAAGCCCGAAGACGACATTCTGGAGAAAGCCGCGGAGGATGCGGGCGTACGCGCCGCCGCCGCTTCGCCGCCGCCGCCGACCCATCAGAAAATAAAATTTCACGGCCTCATCACCTTGTCGGTGATGGCGGCCACCATCATGCAGGCGCTGGACACCACCATCGCCAATGTGGCGCTGCCCCGCATGCAAGGGACGCTTTCGGCCACGCAGGACGAGATGGGCTGGGTGCTTACCTCCTATATCGTGGCCGCTGCTATCACCATTCCCTTGACCGGCTGGCTGGCGGGTCAGTTCGGCCGCCGCCGGGTATTCCTGATTTCCGTGTTCGTTTTCACCGTCGCGTCGGCTCTATGCGGCCTGGCGCAATCCCTGCCGCAGATCGTGCTGTTCCGCTTTCTGCAAGGCGTGGGCGGCGCGGCCCTGGTGCCGCTGTCGCAAGCCGTGTTGTTCGACATCAATCCGCCCAAGGATTTCGGCCGCGCCATGTCGATCTGGGGCATCGGCGTCACCATGGGTCCGATCCTGGGGCCGGCTCTGGGCGGCTGGCTGACCGAGAATTACAGCTGGCGCTGGGTTTTCTACATCAATCTTCCCATCGGCGTGTTGGCCTTTATCGGGCTTTATTTCACCCTGCCGGAAAGCCGCAACGCGCAGAAATCGCGCTTCGACTTCTTCGGCTTCATCACCCTCAGCATCTTCATCACCGCTCTGCAATTGATGCTGGACCGTGGCCAGTTGAAGGACTGGTTCACATCGACTGAGATCATCGCCGAAGGTCTGGTGGCGGCCACCGCGATCTATCTTTTCCTAGTACACACTTTTTCGACGGAAAAGCCCTTCCTCAATCCGCATCTGTTCCAGGACCAAAATTTCGTCGCCTCCAACATCTTCATTTTTGTGGTGGGCGTGGTGCTGTTCGCCACCCTGGCGCTGGTGCCGCCTCTGCTCCAGACCGAGATGCGCTATCCCGTGGTGCTGACGGGGCTGGTCACCGCGCCGCGCGGGGCAGGCACCATGATCGCCATGATCGTGGTGGGGCGGCTGGTTACACGCTTCGATCCGCGCATCATCATCGCCGTCGGCCTGGCGCTTACCGCCATTTCGTTGTGGCAGATGACGCAATTCTCGCTGCAGATGAACACCTGGCCGATCATCACCTCGGGCATCCTGCAGGGCTTTGGCGTGGGCCTGGTGTGGGTGCCGCTGTCGGCCGTGGCCTTCACCACCCTGCCCGCCAATTTGCGCAACGAAGGCACCGCCTTCTTCAATCTGTTGCGTAATGTGGGCAGCTCGATCGGAATATCGGTGGTGTTCTTTCTCCTCACCCAGAACATCCAGAAGCTGCATGCTTCGATGGCGGAGCACATCACGCCCTACAACATCATGGGCAATCCGGCCGCCGCGGCGCATCATATCAACACCGCGAGCCTGCAAGGTCTGGCGGCGCTCGATGGCTCGATCTTCAACCAGGCAGCGATGATCGCCTACATCGACGATTTCCAGCTGATGATGATCCTGACCCTGGCGACCATTCCTTTCCTGTTTCTGATCAAGAAGACGCGTCCGGCTGGCGGCGGTCATGCGGTGTTGGATTGATGCGCATTTCCCTTTCGCTGCTCGCCGCTCTGCTGGTTTCCGCTTGCACCGTAGGCCCGGATTTCAAGACACCGGCTCCGCCGGACGTTACTAGTTATTCCGGCAAGGGCGATGCCGGACCGCCGGACGATCAGCGCATCGCGCTGGGCACCCGCATCCAGGGCGATTGGTGGAGCACCTTTAAATCTGAGCCGCTGGACGGTGTGATCAAGCTGGCGCTGTCCGGCAACCAGGATGTCGAGGCGGCGCGCCACCGCATGGCCGAAGCCGAGGAGCAAGTGAACGCCGCCGAAGGCGCGCTCCTGCCGCAAGTCTCACTGGGCGCGACCGCGGGTTATCAGAAATATGGCCGCTCGCTGTTCGGACCGCTCAATTTCTCCATCCCACCCTTTGCCTATTACACCGTGGGTCCAACCGTGACGTTTCCGCTCGATCTGTTCGGCGGCCAGAAGCGTACGGTCGAAGAGAAGCAGGCATTGCTGCAATATCAGGGCTTTGAGCTGGACGCCGCCTACCAGTCGCTCACCGCTCATGTCGCGGCCGAAGCGCTGGGGCTGGCGGCGGCACGGGCACAGCTTGAGACCCTCAACGGCATCATCGCCGATGACGAGCGCAATGTCGGGCTGGTGCAATCGGCCATCACTGGCGGTTCCGGCACGCGCGTGCAGCTGCTCAGTGCGCAAAGCCAGCTGGCCGAGGATCGCGCCCTGATGCCGGATCTGCGCCAGCAGGAAGCAGTGGCGCGTCATGCGCTCTCCATCCTGGTGGGCAAGGCGCCGGCGGAATGGAGTCCGCCGGAATTCGCGCTGTCGGATTTCACCCTGCCCGCGGAAATTCCCGCCAGTCTGCCGTCGGAGCTGGTGCATCGCCGCCCCGACATCCAGGCTGCGGAAGCCCAGCTTCATGCCGCCAGTGCCGCCATCGGCATAGCCACCGCCAATCTCTACCCCAGCCTCAATCTCACCGCGACGGTGACGCAGCAGGCGCTGACGCCCGGCACCTTGTTCAACAGCGTCAACAATGCCTATTCGCTGGCAGCCGGTCTCACCCAGCCGCTGTTCAGCGGCGGCCGCTTGAGCGCGGAGAAGCGCGCCGCGATCGAGAATTATCAAGCGGCGCTGGCGGTCCACCGCCAGACCATCCTGACCGCGTTCGGCAATGTCGCCGACCGGCTGCAGGCGCTGTCGAATGATGCGGATCGGCTGCGTGCGCAGCAAGCGGCAGCCGACACCGCGGCGCAGTCACTCGATCTGGCGCGGCGCAGCTATGAGGCAGGCAATTCGGGCATCCTGGACGTGATCGACGCGGAACGGCGCAACGCCCAGGCGCAACTGGGCCTGGCACGCGCCACGGCACAACGCTTGATGGATACGGCCGAGCTTTTTCTGGCGTTGGGCGGCTCGCCGGTCACGCTTCCCAAACCAGACGACACCAAGAAAGACTGAAGCGGCTTAAGGCGTGACTTTCTTCGGCAACGCCGCGATCTCTTCCGGCGATAGCGGCGTCATGGTTTTCACGATGCACGGTTCTTCGTTACTGCCGATCCCCGCGCTCACTTTCAAGTCCCAGTCCAGTGGCGAGCAAACGAGATTGGAGCCGCGAAAATTGGTGATCAGCCTTGCGCCCGGCGCGGTCAAAAGCGAACAGCGGTTTCTAAGATCGAGGCGGTATATCTGTTTCAGATGCACGCGAACATAGATCGTGTTGGCATCGGCGGCGCGCCAATTGCCCATTTCGGTGGTGCGGAAACATTGTCCCGCAGGCCGCGCCGGCTCTGCGGCAACAGGTGCGATCGTGATGGCCAGGACAGAAGCGGCCAAAAGCACCGCGGTCCCGGTCGTGAAACTAGACAGCCTCATCGTTACCTCCTCGCTCCTCATTTTACTTTATCACAACCTGCAATCGTTCCGCGGACGTCACAAATCCGAAATGTACAGGCATTTGCTGCACTGCGGTTGCGCCAATCCGGTTCAAGATAATGCGCAATTTGCACCAAAACCGGGCGGGTTCCGCTCTGCAAAATCCGTTTCAGTGTTATAGTACAAACATGCGTCGCTCCCTGGCCGGGAGAGGCCATGAGTGACGGTTAGCAACGGAGAGCACCACGCAACACCCCGCCTTGTGGCGGAAGAACCTGGAGGTAAGTATGACTGGCCTGTCGGACTTTCATCATACCGAAGAAGAAAACAAAGGTTCAAAGATCATTGCCTGGGTCGTTATCGCCCTTCTGGTGGGCGGAGCCGCGCTGTATGTCGTAGAATCCGGAATGTTGAGTTCCAGTCCCACAGCGGCTGGACAGAATTATCCACGCGGTATGTAAGAATTGGGAACGCGGCTTGCCCGGCGATTGCCGGGCGGGCGCGTTTGCCGCGTCCCGGCGCAAAGTAAGGGGGAACGGATCTTCAGTGGTTCCGTTTTCTGAGTGTGATTTGCGTTGAGGTTTCGACATGACCTTCCGGATCGCGCTTCCCGTTGCTTTTTTGTGCGCCCTGCCTTTTGCCGCTTCAGCAGACGATATCGCGCCCATGGCGCTCAACAGCCTCGGCGCCGTGCCGCCCAAGATGCAGGGCGCGCCGGTCGAGGACATTCACGGCGCCATCATGGGCCGGGTCTCCAAAATCGAAACCGATGTGCAAGGAAAGCCGCTGCGCGCCGATGTGACGTTGAACGGCGGCCGCATGGTGTTCCTGGACAGCGTCAATCTCAGCTATGACCAAAATGCCAATGTGCTGGTGACGGCGCTGGACCAGCAGCAGCTCGCCCAACTGGCGGACCAGCGGCGCGGATAATCACGCGGTCTTGGCCAGACTGACCAGGTCATCCCGCAAGGATGGAGCCGTCGCCGTTTGCCGATCGAGGCTCGCATGATGCTCCCGCCAGATGGGCACCGCCTTGGCCAGCAATTTGCGCCCCTGCGCGGTAAGGCTGAGCAATCGGCCCCGGCGGTCGTCGGGATCGACCATGATTCGAATCAAACCGCGCCGCTCCAGCGGCTTGAGCGCCGCGGTGAGCGTGGTGCGGTCCATCGCCAGGAATTCGGCCAGAGGCGCAATGGACGGCGGCTTGGGCCGGTTCAGGGCCATCAACAGCGAGAATTGTCCGTTGGTTAGCCCCAGCGGGCGAAAGGCGTCGTCAAAGCGCCTTGCCAGCGTCCGGGCGGCCCGCTGCGCTGCCAGGCAGAGGCAGGTGTCGCGCACTTCGAGCGTGGTCTCATAAGGCACGTCGGTCAGGATCTTGGGAACTATTGTCATAAAGTTGTTATGTTGACTTCAACCTATCAAGTCAAGCCGGGCTGGCAGTGCCGGGACGTTGACGGCATAAGGGCGGGCACCATTTCTGGAATCATCCTGTGACACGCCGTTTCCTCCGCCTAGCCGTCATTCTCGGCCTGATCACTGCGGTCGGACCCTTCGCCATCGACATGTACCTGCCCGCCCTGCCTTCGATGGGGGCGAGCCTTTCCGCCAGCGCGGGCGCGGTGCAGTTGAGCCTGATGGCGTTCTTCGTGGTGATCGGCATCTGCCAGCTTTTCTACGGCCCCTTGAGCGACATGGTGGGACGTAAGCCCCCTATCTATGGCGGGCTGGTGATTTTCACGGCCGGCAGCATCGGCTGCGCGCTTTCGCCCAGCATCACCGTCTTGATCGCATTTCGTGTGCTGCAAGCTTTCGGCGCCTGCGCCGGCATGGTGGTGCCCCGCGCCATCGTGCGCGACCTTCACACCGGGCCGGATGCGACGCGGCTGATGTCGCTGCTCATGCTGACGGTGAGCATCTCACCTATCCTGGCGCCCTTGACCGGCAGTTTCGTGATCGGTGCCTTCGGCTGGCGCGGCGTCTTTGCGGCGCTCACGATCGCGGCCATGATTGCGCTGGGTCTGGCTCTGACTCAGCTTGCCGAAACCCGGCCCCTGGAAGCGCGCCGGGAAAGCAGCTGGCGCGGCGCCTTCGGCGCCTATGGCCGCTTGTTGCGCGATGGCGAGTTTGTCGGCCTCATCCTGGTCGGCGGCTTGGGCGTTTCCTCCTTCTTCGTCTATCTGGGCAGCGCCTCCTTCGTGCTGATCAACCATTACGGCCTCACGCCCCGGCTCTTCAGCCTTTGCTTCGCGTTGAACGCCGCCGCCTTTTTCGGCTTCAGCCAGATGACCGGCATGCTCACTCAGCGCTACGGGTTGGCGCGCGTGATCCGCGTGGCGGCCGCCGGCTTCGTCCTGCCGATGCTGGTGCTGGCGGCGATGTTCGCGCTCGGCATCAACAATTTGTTCGCGCTGATGGCACCGTTGTTCATCGGCTATGGTTTCCTGGGCTTGGTGATCCCGACCTCCGCTGTGCTGGCGCTGGAGCATCATGGTGAGATCGCCGGCACCGCTTCCGCCTTGATGGGCTCGCTGCAGATGATCATCGGCTCCGTTTCCATGGCGGTGGCGGGTCTCTTCGCCAATGGCAGGCCCGAGCCCATGGCTTACGCCATCGCCGCCTGCGCCACAGGCACGTCCCTGGTGACATGGATCACGCTCAGACAGGCCCGCCCGGCAGACGCCCCGGCGCTGGCGGAATAAGCCGCTACCAGACCGGTTCTTCGCGATCCCGGTGGATGTCGTGGGTGAGGATGCCGGTGTTGGGCGGCGGCATTTCCAGCCAACGCTTGTGGGTCAAGGTGCGCTTGGTGTCTTCATGGCCGCTCTCCCAATGCTCGCGCATGGACGTGCGGGAGAATTCATAATCTTTGGCGTTCCCTTCATAAGCCTTCTGCTGATAGATCAACTGGAGGATGGTGTGCGCGGGAAGCTTGGCGAGCTTGTCGCGCATGGCGCGCTCCTCGTCGGTGAGGTCGGCTTCCGGAATCTTGAGCAGCGCGCGATAGGCCCGCGTCTTCCAGCGCTGCAGCCGCTGGAACATGTCGGTGACCTGACGGGTGCGCGAAGAATAGGCGATATCCTTCTCCCGTCCCAGCACGTCGGACATGGTGCGGGGCAGCGCGCCCGTGGCGCTGAACAGATCGACCTGGAAGACCAGGGAATTGGTGTCGTCATCCTGGGCGAGCAGATGCTGCAAGGGCGTGTTGGAGACGATGCCGCCGTCCCAGAAATAATCCGTGCCGATCTTGACCGGGGCGAAGGCGGGCGGCAGCGCCCCCGAGGCCATGATGTGCTCCGGCCCGATCTCATGCTTGGCGTTGTCGAAGAAAATGAAATTGCCGCTCGCGACATTTACCGCGCCGACCGAAAAGCGGCAACGTTTGCTGTTGAGGAGATCGAAGTCCACCAGCTCCAGAAGCGTCTCGCGCAGGGGCGCATTGTCGTAATAGCTGGTGGCGGCCTTGGCGCCCGCAGGGCTCAGCCAGGGATTGATCTTGTTGGGCGCAAAGAAGCCGGGCTGCCCCAGCATGGTGGTATAAAAGGACGAGGTGGCGTTGCGCAGCTGGCGGAAGATGTCGCCATCAGGTGTGTGCAACCAGACTTTGCGGTCGGTGATGCGAGACCAGAATGTGGTGAGACGCTCCAGCCTGTGCTCCGACGCATTGCCCGCGATGATGGCCGAGTTGACCGCGCCGATCGAGACGCCTGAAACCCAATCGGGCTCGATCCCCGCTTCGTGCATCGCCTGGTAGACCCCGGCCTGATAGGCGCCGAGCGCACCCCCGCCCTGTAATACCAGGGCAATCCGGCCGCAACGGTCAGGCCGCCAGGGGGGGACCTCTTCCTGCTCAAGTTCGATGGGTCTTGTGTCCATGGCGGCACTTTAGGGGCGGGGCGTTAAAATTCCCGTGACATTTGGCTGTTAAAAATAAACTGTCATTAAGTTATCCGCCCCCCCGCAGACACCGCGCGCAAGGGCCGTGCCCCAAGTCAAATTTGCAAGGATCTCCCATGCTCAAAGGCAAAGTCGCTCTCGTCACCGGCTCGACCAGCGGTATCGGTCTGGCTATCGCGCGGGCCTATGCCGGCAAGGGCGCCAATGTCGTGATCAACGGTTTCGGCGACAAAGATGCGATTGAGAAAGAGCGCGCCGGCATCGAAGCCGATTTCGGGGTCAAAGCGCTTTATTCCGGCGCCGATATGAGCAAGGGCGACAAGATCGGTGCCATGGTGGCCGAGGCCGAAAGCAAGCTCGGTTCGGTTGACATCCTGGTCAACAATGCCGGCATCCAGTTCGTCTCACCCATTGAGGAATTTCCGCCCCAGAAATGGGAGCAGATCATCGCCATCAATCTCTCGGCCGCCTTCTATGCCATCCGCGCCGCCGTGCCGGGCATGAAGGCGCGGAAGTGGGGCCGCATCATCAACACCGCGTCGGCGCATGCCCTGGTCGCTTCGCCGTTCAAATCGGCTTACGTCTCCGCCAAGCATGGCATCGCGGGCCTGACCAAGACGGTGGCGCTGGAAACCGCCACCTTCGGCATCACCGCCAATGCCATCTGTCCCGGCTATGTCTGGACGCCGCTGGTGGAAAAACAGATCCCCGACACCATGGCGACGCGTAATCTGACGCGCGAGCAAGTGATCAATGATGTGCTTTTGCATGCCCAGCCCACCAAGCAATTCGTCACGGTGGAAGAAGTGGCCGATCTCGCCATCTTCCTGACGTCCGACAGCGCCCGCTCCATCACCGGCGCGATCATTCCTGTCGATGGCGGCTGGACCGCGCAATAGGCGCCTTACCAGGGGTCGCTGTCATTGCGTCACGCCTGGCATGTCCATGACAAAGACGCAGTCCAATCCGCGCCACACTTCGACGCCATCACCCTCTTCGATCAGGCTTTTGGCGCGCCGAATGGCAGCGTGATCGCTGGTCTGGGAGCAGGAATAGACCACAGGAAACCGGCTTTGTTTTTTCATGATGCGGATTTCATAGGCGTCCAAGGAAAACTCCTTCGATACCCCCGCCTCGCGAACCATCCCCGGGCCATACAACGATCTTGATCTTCTCCTGTCCAATGAATTTGGGAGAAGGTTTCGTGGCAAGATTTCGCGGCTGCACAATCGCAGACAATCCCCGACGGATGTGCGGTTTCCCCTTGGAAGCAGACGCGCCGCTTCCTAAGATGTACAAAACAAATATTTAGGGGGCGACCAATCATGATCAACCGGAAAAACATCTGCGCGGCTGCAATTCTGCTTTCGCTTGCGACGGCAGCCGACGCGCAGGCGCCCCGCAACGAGCCGCCGCTGCAACCCGATCCGACCACGCTGGATGAAACCGTCCCGCCCGGTGCCAATTACGACAAGGCGGATTTCCGCTTCTGGGCGCCGGATGGCGTGGCCAAGCTGGACGGCATTCTGGTGCTCAATCCCGGCTCCAATGGCGAAGGCCGCCAGATGGCGTCCGATCCGGTGTGGCGGCAATGGGCGGCCGGCCACAAGCTTGCCATCGTCGCCACCCATTTGACCGACAAGGTACCGTCCTTCGTGGAAGACTATGCCGATGTGAGCAAAGGCAGCGGCCAGGCTCTGCTGGGCGCCATCAACAACTTCGCCAAACGCTCCAAACATCCGGAGCTTGCCACCGCGCCGCTGGTCCTGTGGGGCATGTCAGCAGGCGGCGAAGTCAATTACGAAGTCGCGGCCTGGAAGCCGGAACGGGTGGCCGCTTTTATCGTCAACAAGGGCAATTTCTATTACACGGGCACCGCCTCCAAGGCGATGCGCGGGGTGCCGGCATTGTTGTTCGTGGGCAATGACGACCTGCAATACCGCGTTACCGCCGTGACCGGCATCTTCTCCATGAACCGGCGGCCCGGTGCGCTCTGGGCTTTGGTGCAAGAGCCCAACACGCCGCATGCGGTGGGCCGCTCCGACGAAATGTCCCGCATGTTTTTTGATGACGTCTTGCCCATGCGCATCACGTCCGGCTCAAGCACTTTGAAGCCGCTGGACGCGACCAAAGGCTGGCAGGGCGATCTTGCCAAGCACACGGTGGCCGCGGTCGCACCGGGCGCCAAAATGCCGGAAGAACCCACCGTCTGGCTTCCCACCGAGCGCATGGCCAAGGCCTGGGTGGCGGTCGAGAACGGGACGCCCTTCGAGAAATAAGGAGCCGCTTTTCGTCAGGCGCGCCGCACCAGAAAGAACGCGCAGAGCGAGGCCGCCAAGGCAGCGGCGGCGCAGGCGATCATCGCCACGGCGAAGCCGTGCAACAATAAGGCGCCCTTGGCGTTCAGGACGCCGCCCAAAAGCGCGGTCGCAATCATGCCCGCCGTGCGTGCCAAGGCGCTGTTGAGACCTGACACCAGTCCGGTGTGCGCGGCATCGACCGACGACAGGACGGCCGTGGTGAGCGGCGCCACCGCCGCCGCCATGCCGAGCGCGATGAGGATGACGCCGGGCAGGATATCGGTGACATAATCCGCACCGTCCTTAAGGCGAAGCAGCAGCAGAAAACCAACTGCCACGGCCAGCGGACCGAGGATCAACGGCCAGCGCGGGCCGATCCGCCCCGCCAGACGGCCGGCCAAAGGCGATAGTGCCGCCATGATCAGGGCGAAAGGCGTGAGGGCGGCGCCCGCGCCGGTCCCCGACCATCCTGCCGCCGCGATCAGCACAAAGGGGACCAGGACCATCAAGGCACCCAGCGCCGCGTAAAGGAACCAAGTGAATAACGACAGGCCGACGAAGCGCATCGAGCGATAGATCGACAGCGGCATCATGGCGCGATCGCCCTTGCCCTTCTCGAGCCAAAGAAATGCCGCCAACAGCGCAACACCGGCCAGCAAGAGCGCTATGGTCCGTCCGGCCCAGCCGGCAGTACCGGTTCCGACGGCAAGAGCCCAGGTGATGCTTCCCAGCGCGGCGGTCGCGAGCAGTCCGCCGCTTAAATCCAGCGGGGCTTTTTCTTGGCGGACGCATCTTTGACGAACAGTAACGCCAACAAAATGGCACCCAAAGCCGGCGGCAGATTGAGAAAGAAGATCGCGCGCCAGCCGAGATGATCGATCAGCCAGCCTCCTAAGACCGGCCCGATCGCACCCATGACGGCACCGATGGCCGCCCATAGACCAATGGCCCGGCCCCGCGCTTCGCCCGAGAAAGATGCGCCCAGGATGGCCAGACTGTTGGGCAGCAGCAGCGCCGCGCCAACGCCCTGCGCACCGCGTCCGATCAGCAGCCAGGCGAAGCTGGGCGCCAGCGCCGAAACAACCGAAGCGGCGCCAAACAGGATCGTCCCGATAATCAAAAGGCGCCCGCTGCCGAACCGGTCTCCGGCCGCGCCGCCCAGAAGCAGCAACGCGCTGAGCGGTAGAAGATAAGCGTTGATAACCCAGGTAAGGTCGCCCGAACGCGCCGTGAAGTCGGCGCCGATGGCGGGAAGTCCGACATTGACCACTGAGCCGTCGATGAAAGCGAGACTCGACGCCAGAATGGTGCAGAGCAAAATTCCGTTGGCGCGATCTGGCACAAGCGCCGGAAAGGTTGCGCGCGCCCGGACCTGCGCCGCATCGCAAACCGCCTGAACAGCTGGGTTCATGCCGCTTTTTACACGCGAAATACCCGCCGTCACAAATTGCGCCAGCTGGCATTTTAACTATGCCGCAGGCAGCAATTGAATCGCTCCATCGCCGGCGCAAGATGACACCAACCCGTTTCTTGGCTGGGGGCAGCAGCGGGTGAGAGCCGGGCCGCGGTGAACCCTCCCGCGGCCCGACTCGCCAATTCACAAAGCAGGGATCAACCCAAAACGATTAGCAGATCTTTGGCGTCGATTTGCGCGCCCGGCGTCACCAGAAGTTCCGCGATCTTGCCATCGCGCGGCGCATGCAGCGCGGTTTCCATCTTCATCGCCTCGATGGTGAGCAGCACATCGCCCGCCTTTACGCTTTCGCCTTTCTTCACCGCGACGGTGGAAATGGCGCCGGGCATGGGCGCGGCGACATGAGCGTCATTGCCCTCCTCCGCCTTGCGCCGCACTTCCACCGTCGCCTTGGCGGAGCGGTTGGGCACCTTGACGATGCGAGGCTGGCCATTGAGTTCGAAGAAGACGCGCACCTTGCCCTCTTCGTCGGTCTCCCCGATGGTCTGGAGCCGCAGCACCAGCGACTTACCCCGCTCCAGCTCGATAGCAATCTCCTCGCCCAGCTTCATGCCATAGAAGAAGACGGGGGTGGGCAGCACCGAGACCGGACCATATTTGCCCTGCATGGCGGCGTAATCGGTGAAGACCTTGGGATACATCAAATACGAAAGCAGTTCGTCGCCTTCCAACGGCCTGCCGATTTTGGTCTCGGCCTCCTTCTGCGTGGCGGCGAGATCGGCGGCGGGCAACAGCGCACCGGGCCGTTCGGTGGTGGGCTTGATGTCCTTCAGCACCTTGCTCTGCAGCGCCTGGGGCCAGCCACCCAAAGGCTGACCCAGATCGCCGCGCAGCATCTCCACCACCGAGGCGGGAAAGGCCATGTCGCGATTGGGGTCCAGCACCTCTTCGCTGGAGATGTCCTGGGCCACCATCATCAGCGCCATATCACCCACCACCTTGGAGGACGGCGTGACCTTCACGATGTCGCCGAACAGATCATTGGCGGCGCGATAGGCTTTGGCCACTTCATGCCAACGCGTCTCGAGGCCTAGCGAGCGGGCCTGCTCCTTGAGATTGGTGAATTGCCCGCCCGGCATTTCATGCAGATAGACTTCGGAGGCACCCGCCTTTAAATCGCTTTCGAACGCGGCGTATTGGGTGCGTACTGCTTCCCAATAAAAGCTGATTTGGCGGATGGCTTCGGGATCGAGACCCGGATCGCGCGGCGTGTGACGCAACGCTTCCACGATAGAGCCCAGGCAAGGCTGTGACGTGGTGCCCGACATGGCATCCATGGCGCCGTCCACGGCGTCCACACCCGCATCCACCGCCGCCAGGATGGTGGCGCCCGCGATACCCGAGGTGTCGTGGGTGTGAAGATGGATCGGCAGCCCGATCTCATTCTTGAGCGCCGAGATCAGCACTCGCGCCTGGGCCGGCTTGAGCAGACCGGCCATATCCTTGATCGCCAGGATATGGCAGCCCGCCTTCTCCAGCTCCTTGGCCATACGGATGTAATAGGCGAGATCATATTTGGCGCGCGCCGGATCGAAAATGTCGCCGGTATAACAGACCGCGCCTTCCGCCAGCTTGCCCGCTTCGCGCACCGCATCGATGGCGACGCGCATATTCTCGGTCCAGTTGAGGCAGTCGAAAATGCGGAACAAATCCATGCCCGCATCCGCGGTGCGGCGGACGAATTCCTTCACCACATTGTCGGGATAATTGGTGTAGCCAACGCCATTGGCGCCGCGCAGCAGCATCTGGGTGAGAAGATTGGGCACCGCCTCGCGCACCTTGGCGAGACGTTCCCACGGATCCTCGCCCAGAAAGCGCATGGCCACGTCGAAAGTGGCGCCGCCCCAGCATTCCAGCGACAACAGCCCCGGCAGGCCATTGGCATAAGAGGCGGCAATGGTGGCGATATCATAGGTACGCATACGGGTGGCGAGCAGCGATTGATGCCCGTCGCGCATGGTGGTGTCGGTGACCAGGACTTCCTTGCGGTCCTTCATCCAGGCCGCGAATTTCTCCGGGCCCAATTGGTCGAGACGCTGCTTGGCGGCCGGCGGCGCCGACTTTCCGAAGTTGGGCGCTGCGGGGATACGCGCATCGGCGGGCGGTTTGGCGCGGCCTCGCGTCTCGGGATGACCATTCACCGTGACATCGGCAATGTAGGTGAGAAGCTTGGTGGCGCGATCACGGCGTGGCGGCAGATGGAACAGCTCCGGCGTCTCGTCGATGAAGCGTGTGGTGTATTCATTGTTGCGGAATTTGGGATGGTCCAGCACCGCCTCCAGAAAGGAGAGATTGGTGGCGACGCCCCGGATGCGGTATTCGCGCAGCGCCCGCTCCATCCGCGCGATGGTTTCCGCCGGGGTCGAGGCCCAGGCCGTGACCTTCTCCAGCAGCGGATCATACCAGCGTGTCACCACCGCGCCGGAATAGGCTGTGCCGCCATCGATGCGGATGCCGAAGCCCGTGGCACCGCGATAGGCGATGATACGGCCATAATCGGGAATGAAATTATTTTCCGGATTCTCGGTGGTGATGCGGCATTGCATGGCGTGACCGCGGGTGGCGATATCGCTCTGGCGGGGAATGCCGGTTTCGTAGGCACCATCCTGCCCCACCACACCGATGCCCTTGCCTTCGGCGATCCGGATCTGCGCCTTCACGATATCGAGATTGCACACCACTTCGGTGACGGTGTGTTCCACCTGGATGCGGGGATTGACCTCGATGAAATAGAATTTGCCGGTGTCGGCATCCATCAAGAATTCGACGGTGCCCGCGCCGACATATTGCGTGCCGCCCGCGATCTTGAGCGCGGATTCGCACAAGGCTTCGCGGGTGTTGACGTCGAGATAGGGCGCGGGCGCCCGTTCGATCACTTTCTGATTGCGGCGCTGGATGGAGCAGTCGCGTTCATAGAGATGCACCAGGGTGCCATGGCTGTCGCCCAGCACTTGCACTTCGACATGGCGGGCGCGGCGCACCAGCTTTTCCAGATAGACTTCGTCCTTGCCGAAGGCGGCCTTGGCCTCGCGCCTTGCCGTGAAGACGGCATCGAGCAACGCCTCTTCCTTTTCGATGGGGCGCATGCCGCGCCCGCCGCCGCCCCAGGAGGCTTTGAGCATCACGGGATAGCCGACCGCGCGCGCCATCGCCTTTATCCGCTCCGGCTCCTCTGGCAGCGGCGGCGTCGCCGGCATCACCGGCACGCCCACCGAGACCGCCAGATTGCGCGCGTCCACCTTGTTGCCCAGGGTGCGCAAGGTTTTGGGCGACGGGCCGATGAAGACGATGCCGGCGGCGGCACAAGCATCCGCGAATTCCGGATTTTCCGACAGCAGGCCATAACCGGGATGGATGGCGTCGGCTTTCGCCTCTTTCGCCACCCGGATGATCTCGTCGATGGAGAGATAGGCTTCGACCGGGCCTTTGCCCTTGCCGATCAAATAGGCTTCGTCCGACTTGAAGCGGTGGAGGGAGAGTTTGTCCTCTTCGGCATAAACCGCGATGGTGGAAATGCCCAGCTCCGTGGCGGCCCGAAAAACCCGGATCGCGATCTCGGAGCGGTTGGCCACCAAAAGGCGGCGAAAGGGCGCGGGCATTTTAGGGCCTTAAGATGAGGGGCGCTGGGCGGAAAAATGGACGGAGCTTTATGTTGCAACAGCGTAAGCAACGCAACGGCCCTGATTTCCCAGGAAAAATGTGGGGATTCAGCCCTCGTCCCGGGCCAGGATCTTCTCCAGCTCCGACAGGGTGTCGGCCTCCCGGGCGGGCTTGTCCCAACGGATGCGGCTGATCCGGGGAAAACGCATCGCCACCCCGGATTTGTGGCGGGTGGAGCGCTGCAGTCCCTCGAACGCGATTTCCAGCACCAGGCCGAATTCCCGATCGGCACGGACCGAGCGCACCGGCCCGAAACGCTCCAGCGTGTTGTCGCGCACGAACTTGTCCAGCTGGGAGAGTTCTTCATCGGTGAAACCGAAATAGGCCTTTCCCACCGGGGTCAGCTGGGGCGCTCCATCCTCGCCTTGGCGCCAGACCCCGAAAGTGAAGTCCGAATAGAAGCCGGAGCGTTTGCCATGGCCGCGCTGGGCATACATCAAGACGGCATCGACCAGGTGGGGATCGCGCTTCCATTTGAACCAGGGGCCTTTGGGGCGGCCCGCCTCGTAGATCGAATCCCAGCGTTTCAGCATCAGCCCTTCGGCGCGTTGTGCGTCGCCTTCGGGCGGCGTGGCGCGCAGAGCCGTCAATTCTTCCCAATTGGCAAAAGGCTGCAGCGGTGACAGATCGATATGGCTGGAATGAAGCTTCGCCACGAATGCTTCCAGCCGCTTGCGGCGTTCGGTGAAAGGGCGGCGGCGAATGTCTTCTTCGCCATCCAGCAGAAGATCATAAGCGCGGATGCCGGCGGGAAAGCGCTCGACCAACGCGGCGTCGGCGGTCTTGCGGTTCAACCGTTGCTGCAATTCGGAGAAACTACCGATATGACTGTCCCGCAGGACCAGAAGCTCGCCATCCAGCGCGCCTTCGAAATTGAGCGCCTCCAGCACATCGGGAAAGCTTTTGCCGATGTCATCGCCGGTGCGGCTATAGAGACGGCGGCGACCGCGTTCGTTCACCGCCTGGACGCGGATGCCATCCCATTTCCATTCCGCCGCATAATCGGCGGGATCGAGTTTTGGGAAATCATTGGCTTCGTCCAGCGCCTGGGCCAGCATCACGGGCCGGAAGCGGCCGGGTGTCTCGGCGCTGGGCCGTTCGCCCCGCTTCTCCAGCCAGGCGAACAGGTCTTCATAAGGCGGGCTTTGGCCATGCCAGACTTCCTCAATCTCGGACACTTCGACGCCGCCGAGATTGGCCAGTGCCTGCTTCGCCAGCCGCGCCGACACACCCACCCGCAGCCCGCCGGTGAGCAGCTTTAGCAGCGCCCAACGACCGTCGGCGTCCAGTGCGTCCAGCCAGCGTTCCAGCAATTGCGGCACTTCCCGGCGCGAGGCAGTGCGCAGCGTGTCGACCACTTCCGGCAATTCCGGTTCGGTGTTAGCGCCCAACTTGGTCGGCCAAGCGAGGGCTACGGTTTCCGCCAGATCGCCAACGAAATCATAAGAGAGCGCGAACAGCATCGGGTCCATCCGCGCCTCGACCGCCTTGCGGATCATGGCAGGCTTGGCTTCGTCGAAGGAGAGTTCGCCGGTGAGGCTCGCCAGCGCCCAGCCCCGCTCTGGATCGGGCGCGTTCGCGAGATAGTCGCGCAGCAAAGTGAGTTTGACGTTGCGGGCAGGCGAGAAAGACAAACGATCGAGCAGCGCGGCGAAGGCTTTCATGCGCCCTCTTCGTCTTCATAGCCTACCAGTTCCAGCGCCCGCGCCATGATCCCGTTGAGCGAGGCCCAGCGCAGCAGTGCCTCTTCGCTGCCATGGGTCACCCACAATTCCTGCGGCTGCAATTCCGCGATGGTGCCTGTGAGTTCATCCCAGTCGCCATGATCGGACAGGATCAACGGCAATTCGACATGACGCTGGCGGGCCCGTGCCCGCACCCGCATCCAGCCTGAGGCGAAAGCTGGCAGCGGATCGGCAAACCGGCGCGCCCATTTGTCGGCAATGGCCGAGGGTGGCGCGATCACCACCTTGCCTTCGAGACGGTCACGCTTGTCCGTAGTGGCAGGCGCGAGCGGCCCCAGCCTGACGCCAAAGGATTCGTACAGCGCATTCAACGACGCCATGGCACCATGGACATAGACGGTCTGGTCGTAGCCCGCCTCCCGCAGGAGCAGGATCAGCCGCTGCGCCTTGCCCAGTGCATAGGCGCCGACCAGATGGGTGCGTTCGGGAAATTGCCGGAGTGATTGCAACAGTTTCCGGATCTCGCCGGCATCATCGGGGTGGCGGAAAACCGGCAGGCCGAAGGTGGCTTCGCTAACAAAGACATCGCAGGTGACCGGCTCGAACCGGGCACAGGTGGGATCGCGCCGCCGCTTGTAATCGCCGGAAACCATGATGGTCATGCCTTGCCAGCGCAAGCGGACCTGGGCCGAGCCTAAGATATGGCCGGCGGGAAAGAGTGTGATCTCGACACCATTATGCGTGACCGCCACGCCATAAACGGCGGTCTCGCGCTGCGCGGCGAAATCTTCGCCATAGCGCGTTGCCATGATGGCCAAAGTTTCGCGCGTGGCGAGCACATGGCGGTGGCCGCTTCGAGCATGGTCGCCATGGCCATGGGTGATCACGGCGCGCTCTACCGCCGCCACTGGATCGATAAAGAATTCCCCCGGCGGGCAATAAAGCCCGTCCTTGGCCGGACAGAGGAGATCGGTGAATTTGGCCATCCTTCAGCAACGTGAGGATGGGAACCCTGTTCCCGAAGATCAAGGGAGGTTCACTCAGCCGGCGCTGGATGCGGCTCATGCCCGCCGGAAGGACGCTGATCCTGCTTCTTCGCGCCGAAGGGCTTCCATTGAGCAAACGCCTTGCCGGCCCGGTCGAGGTACACATAGATCACCGGCGTGATGTAAAGCGTCAGCGCCTGCGACAGCAGAAGCCCGCCCACCACCGCAAGGCCCAGAGGGCGCCGCGCTTCAGAACCCGTGCCGAGACCGATGGCGACCGGCAAGGTGCCCATCAAGGCCGCCATGGTGGTCATCATGATGGGCCGGAAGCGCACCAGCGCCGCCTCGAAAATCGCTTCCTGCGGCGAAGCCTGTTCGGCGCCCCGCTCGCGGTGCAGCGCGAAGTCGATCATCATGATGGCGTTCTTCTTCACAATGCCGATCAGCATGATCATGCCGACAAAAGCGTAAAGGCTGAGCGGCACCCCGAACAGCCACAGCGTCAGCAGCGCGCCCACCGCCGCCGAAGGCAGGCCCGACAGGATGGTCAGCGGATGGACGAAGCTCTCATAGAGAATGCCCAGGATGATATAGACGGTGATGATGGCGATGGTGAGCAGAAGGCCCATATTGCCCATCGAACTTTGGAACGCCTGTGCCTGGCCCTGGAACTGGCCTAGGACGGTGGCGGGTATGGCTATCTGCTCGCGTGCCTGGCCGATGGCAGTGACGGCGTCGGAAAGGCTGTAGCCGTTGAGCAGATTGAACGAGATCGTTACCGCCGGCAGCTGGCCCAGATGATTGACCGCAAGCGCCTGGGTGCCCGGCACCATGGCGGTGACCGCACCCAACGGCACCACAGTGTTGACCGTGCCCGTGGTGCCCGAACTTGCGCCACCGCCCGTGCCATTGGGCAGAAGCGTGCCGGACCCGCCGGAGCCGGTCCCCATGCTGGAGGAGATATAGAGCTGCTTGAGGTCGTTGATGTTGTTCTGATATTGCGGCAGCAATTCCAGCATCACCCAATATTCCGCGTCGGTGGCGTAGATGGTGGAGATCTGCTCGCCGCCGAAGGAAGCCCCTAGCGCTGTTTCGATAGAGGAGATCGAAACGCCATGGCTGGCCGCCAGATCGCGGTCGATCTTGACCTCGACCGAGGGGCTGTTGAAATCCATGTCGTTGGTGACGTCGGCGAAGCCGGCCGCATGCTGCAGCGCCTTGGTAAGTTTGGTGGCATTCTGCTGCAGCTCGTCC
>Ga0105240_10003083_pt1 | contig 26189 bp, 26 predicted proteins | sample KBSC54metaG_FD_80426 | JGI IMG/M metagenome (GOLD analysis project Ga0105240, IMG submission 80426) | Corn rhizosphere microbial communities from Kellogg Biological Station, Michigan, USA - KBS C5-4 metaG | ecosystem: Host-associated > Plants > Roots > Rhizosphere > Soil | place: Michigan, USA...
CCCGGTCGAGGGCCCAGCGACCGCGGCACGATCATGCGCGATCACGGAGCCCACAGATCGATCATCCGAAGTGAGCTGGACGTCAAGAGGTGGTTGGAGGCGCCACCGTCAGTAGCGGCGGTGCGCCCCGGACAATGTCCCGGGTGTGGCGGAGCCGGGAGCCAGCCGGGACGCCCGCTGGGCCTGCAGGGCCATGGGCTGCGAGAGCGACAGCTTCGCGGCCCTGGTCATCCGGGCGAGCCGCCCGCGCTCGTGGTCGTCTTCGTTCGCCGCTACCGATGCCAGACCTGCGGCGCGGTGATGACGGTGGCGCCGCGGGAGACGGCGACCGGGCGGTTGTACACGCTTCCCGCGGTGGCCTGGGCGCTGGCGCTGTTCGGGGTAGCCCGCTTGCCCGAGACGGACGTCCGCCGGGGCACAAGCCCGTGGCGTGTGGTCGGCGCAGCCGCCGCCCGACGCTGGCAGTCGCTGCGCCGGTGGGTCGTGGCGATCGGCGAGCGGCGTCTCTTCTCGAAGCTCCTTCGCCCGCCATCCGGCTGCTCCGCGCGGCAGGCCGCCGAGCGGCTCGCGATCGCCGTCGCGGCGCATGCGCCACCGACGCTGGCGAGCCTGCCGCTGCCGGCACGAGCGTTCCTCGGCGCCGTGCACGCGGCCTGACGGCCGCCCCCATTGCCGACGGTGAGCCGACGACCCCACCCAGGATGATCCCTTCCCGCGGAAGCTCGACCGCGGCATCGGTGTTCCTGCGCCGGCACTGCCCCGGCGCCGAAAGGACACCAAATGACCCTAAGCCCGAAGGACCACGCGGAAGCCGTCGCCATCTTCCGCAGTGAAATCATCGGCGGACTGACAAGACGCGAGCTCGACCGCGGCGAATTGCAACGCGAGCTGGTCGCGATCGCCAAGCAGAGATGGCGCGCGCCCGACGCGGACCACACGCGGACGTACGGCGTGCGCACGCTTGAGCGCTGGTACGCCGCCTACCGCAAGGGCGGGCTGGAGGCGTTACGGCCCGAGCCGCGCAGTGACCGCGGTCGAGCCCTGGCGCTGACCGCCGAGCAGCGCGACCTGCTGCTCGACATCCGCCGCGAGTACCCGTTCGCCACGGTGCCGACCATCCTCCGCACGCTGACCGCCGACGGGCGCATCGCCGCCGACGTGATCTCCGAGACCACGGTGCGACGGCTGTACGCCGAACGCGGCCTCGACCGTGTCCCCCTGCGCGATGGCCCCACCAGCAAGGCACGGCTGCGCTGGCAGGCCGAGCGGCCCGGAGCCCTGTGGCACGGCGATGTCTGCCACGGCCCTGCGCTCCTCGTCGGTGGCAGCACCAGACCGCTGCGCATCCATGCCCTGCTCGACGACGCGTCCAGATATGTCGTCGCGCTGGAGGCCCACCACACCGAGATGGAGACCGACATGCTCGGCCTCCTGGTGCGCGCCACGCGCAAACATGGCGCGCCCGATGCCCTGTACCTCGATAACGGTGCCACGTACCGCGGCGACATCTTGAGCACCGCCTGCGCGCGGCTCGGCGTCTCCCTCATGCACGCTCGGCCTTACGACCCGCAGGCCCGCGGCAAGATGGAGCGATTCTGGCGCACCCTGCGCGAGGGCTGCCTCGACTTCCTCGGCCAGCTCGCCTCCCTCCACGACGTCAACGTCCGGCTTTGGGCCTTCCTCGACCAGCACTATCACGTGGCCGCGCACGCTTCGCTACTCGGCCGCTCGCCCGCCAAGGTCTACGAGGCCGCTGACCGTCCAGCAGATCCTGTCGACGAGACCATGCTCCGCAACGCCCTCACGGTCAGGGTCCGACGCCGTGTCCGCCGGGACAGCACGCTGCCTCTCGACGGCGCTGACTGGGAGACCGACCAGGGCTTCCTCGCTGGCCGCCTCGTCACCGTCGCGCGCTGTCTCGTCGAATCTACCGAGCCTCCCTGGATCGAGCATGAGGGCAAACGCCTCCTCCTCCGTGTCGTCGACCCGGTCCGCAACGCTCGCCGCAAACGCGCCCTCGTCCGCGCCCCCGCCGACTCGCCCACCACTGCGGTCGCGTTCGATCCGCCCAAGGCGCTCCTCGACCGCGCCGTCGGCCGCACCCCAGCTCACCACCTCGACGACGAGGAGCTCTTCTGATGAGCGCTGCCTACCTCACCCACTTCGACCTGCGCCAGGCACCTTTCTCGAAGGAGATCTCCGACGCCGACCTGTGGTTGCCGCCGTCCAAGCAAGTGCTCGTCGACGAGCTGGTCGAGGCCCTCGATGAGCGCGCCTCGGTCACCCTCACCGGCGAGCCCGGCGTCGGCAAGACCTGCGTCCTGCGCGCGCTCCGCCACAAGCTGCCCATGGCCGGCTTCCGTCTCACCTACTGCCACAACGCCACCCTCGGCCGCCGCGATTTCTACCGCCAACTCTGTCTCGCCCTCGGCCTGCCCACCTCCGCCAGCGCCGCCGCCGTCTTCTTCGCCGTCTCCAGCCACGTCGAAGATCTCGGCCGCGACCGTGTCCACCCCGTCTTTCTCCTCGACGAGGCCCACCTCCTGCATCAGGACATGCTCGACCACCTGCACATCCTGCTCAACTACCAGTGGGATAGCCGCGCGCTGCTATCCGTCGTCCTCGTCGGTCTCCCCGAGCTCGACGATCGGCTCTCCCTCCGCCGCAACCGCTCCTTGTACTCGCGCCTGCATCGGCGTCTCGCCGTCGACGGGCTTTCGCCTGAGGACACCGGCGAGTACCTCCGCATGCGCCTCGCCAAGGTCGGTTGCGACCGTGACCTCTTCACCTCCGACGCCACCGCCATGATCCACGAGGCGGCCCTCGGCTCCCTCCGCGAGATCGACCGCGTCGCCACCGCTGCCCTCCGCGAAGGCGCGCGCCGCAAACGCAAGCTCGTCGAGCGCGACGCCGTCTCACGCGTCATCGCCGCCACCCGCGACGACTGAATCCCCCCCTCACATGGCGGGCCGCCACCACGCCACCATCTCCCTGGCGGCCCGCCATTCAGATGGATCGCGTCACCGCCAACCAGCCCGCCTCGCAACAATTCCCAGTGCGAACGATTCCATGGTGGGCGAGCGGCCGAGCACATACTCCCGGATCGACGTGCGCAGGGCCTCCGCGTACTCGTCAATCGGCATCGTGACCGGCCGGACCACATCTCCGGTACGCGACACCACGACGTGCCGGGCGTCGAAGAACTCGATAGCGGCGTCGAGGATCGGATAAAAAGTGCGGTTGATCCGGATCTTGTAGCCGAGGAACCTGGGTTCACGGCTGAAGGATTCCGCGTTCGCGGTCGGAGGGCCTCGCCACGGCGAGACGGCGATGGGCCTGCGGTCCTTGTCTTGCCTCGATTGTACCTTCCGCAGCGCTTCCCTGAAGGCGCTCATGGGATGCCGGAGAAGCTTCAACTCCTCGCGGCACGACCGCAGGTACAGGAACCCGTCCCAGTTCCCTTGGAGCCGGGCCCTGACCTCTTCGTTCCGGAAGGCCGCGCCAAGATGCCAGGCCAGGTCCCTCACTTCTTGTCGAGGGCCGCTTTCTCGCCGAAGAAAACGCCGGTGAACAATCCGAAGGCTACTTCCACTAGGTGCATGAATCCCTTGCTCCCGTCGTCCCAGCTCGCCCTATGCGACAGAAACGCGCAGACCGCAAAGCCTAGCAGGAGGATCAGCGCTACAACCAAGCGCGCGGGGTCCGGGCGGTAGACGGCTTCGGCTCCGCCTCCGCTTCCTCCTCCTCCGAAACCGCGGCGATCAAGCTTCTTAGTGTGAAACAGCATCGTGCACCTCAGCACCGAACAGCATAGACGAAAATTGGCATAGACGAAAATTGGCGCGCCGTGCGCGCGCCTGAAAAAGTGCGCTCGGTACGAGCGTCCGGCCGTCGTCCGTCTCGCCTTTCGCGTAACCATCGCAACGTTTCGCCACAGCCAACGAACAAGTCTCCGCGCGGCGGAGCGTCAGGCCGGTCTCATTTACCGCAGCGCTACGAGGCGCCACCGTCCGTCTTCTCCGACGCCTAGCACTTCGTCGATTCCCGTCAGGGACCGGCCAGCCGGGTGTAGAGGGTCTCGACGAATGTGAACGCAGACGTTGATCGTCTGCGCGACCAAAGCGCGCGGAGCCGTCGGGACCACCTCCTCGATGAGTTGGCATACACGATCGAGCATCGCGGCCGTATCGTTGGCGTGAACGGTAGCGATCCCGCCGGGGTGACCGGTGTTCCAGGCCTTCAACATTTCGAGGGCCGAGCCGTCTCGGATCTCGCCGACGATGATCCGGTCGGGTCGGAAGCGCATTGCGTCCATGATTGCTCGATTCCAAGTGTACGTCGGTGGCTGCACCAGAACCTGGACCTTGTTCGGGGCGGCACACTGGAGCTCTGGGTTGTCCTCTACCAGATAGACGCGATCGCTGGTGGCGGCCACCTCGCGCAGCAGAGCATTGGCGAATGTCGTCTTGCCGCTGCCCGTCCCGCCGCCCACGAGGATGTTTCGCCGGCCCTGGACGGCGACCCGAAGGGCCTCTGCCTCGTCGGCGGTGAGGATGAAGCGCTCGACATACTGGTCGAGGCCGAACACCAACTTTGCCGGCTTGCGTAGCGCGAAGATTGGCGCTTCCACGATCGGCGGGATGGAAGCCTGGACGCGGGCTCCCCAGAGCGGCAGCTTGCCGGCGAGCGAGGGGTTGTGATCGCTGAGTTCGACGTTCATCTCCGTCGCCACGAGCCGCAGCATCCGGAGCGCGTCGCCGGGGCTCATGGTCTGGTCCGTCGCGACCAGGCCGACGCCGGCCCGGTCGAGCCAGATGCGACCGTCGGCGTTGAGCATGATCTCGACGACGGCCTCGTCGGCGAGATAGGTCATGATGGGCGCCACAGCCGTCTTCAGCGATACCTGGCGCCTCGTTTGCGTCTCATTCGTCCGGGTCTCAATCGGTGCAACAGGGAGGCCGGTCATGCTTCAGCTCCTTCTTTCTCGTTCGTGGCATCGGTCGGATCATCGTCCTCTGGGGCGTCGGTTCCGCGCGCCAGGTCGGTCATCACGGACTTGCCCGCCGCGATCCTCGCAGCGACGTGTTCCGTGAACTGGGCGAAGCGGGCCAGCGCTACCCGCTCTGCCGCTGACTTGTCGCTGTCCGGAATTCGCGGCGTGTGCGCGAACCAGACCTGGACATAGACCGCGAGAGCGTCGGCAAGCACGGTGACGTCGCGGTGGACGCGGCCCACGGCACGCGAGAGCCGGTCGAGCCGCCGGATGATCAGCGTGCCATCGTTGGCGTCATCGAGGTACTTAACCAGTGCAGCCTGTACGACCGAGTTTTGCGAGGAGCCCTTTCCGGCGGCGAAGGTACGGAGGCGCTTGCCGAGCTCCGCAGAGAGGCGGGGATGAATCTGCGAGCGTGCTGCCCGTTGGCGCACGGCCGGTCTGCTGTCAGGCCTCATAGGGGTACCCGCGAGGAGACGCTGGAGCGATCATCTTCGTCTAGATCTTCCGACGCCCTCTGCGCGTCATCGATCGCTTCGGCCGCCGATTCGGGCGATTCGGATTCGTCCCGGGCGATCTCGAACCGGTCCTCCTCACTCGGTCCGCCGAACGCGCTGGCCCACGCCTCGTTGAACGACGACGGAAGGCTACTTCCGGCCGGCGGGGCATGGATGTCAGGATCGCCCGGTGGGATCGCCTGCCCGCGGACCGCGATCGCCGCGCCCTCGTCTGGATCGGGAAACCGAAGGACGTCCGAGCCGGGCGCCTGGGGTGAGGTCCGGGGGACGTCCAACCATTCGGAAGGGCCACGCGAGGGCGGGAGTTCCTCCGCTCGGGAGCGAGCGGACTCGGGAGGTTTCAACCAGGCTCGATCACGGAAGCGACCATCGAGGTAGTACATGATCTTCTTGGCGTGATAGGGCGGCAAGCCACCAACCATCAGAAGAGCCTCGTCATATGGAAGTCGGAGAATCTCATCCGGCATGAGCAAGGGCCGCCCGACCTCCTGCTCGCTGTGGCTCACCTTCGCGAGCCATGACCCTCCCCCTGAGAAGCTCCGCTGGTTGCGCAGGAGCGTGCCTTGCCCGAGCAGATCGCTGATCCGCTTGGCCGTTCTCTCATCCAGTGCGTTGTAGGTGACGCGGATGTGACAATTGTCGAGGATGGCGTTGTTCGGGCCGTACGCCTTCTCGATCTGGTTCAGGCTTTGGGCGATGAGGAAGCACTTGATCCCGTAACCCGCCAGGTATGGTAACTCGCCCTCGAAGAACGCCAGCCGCCCGAGTGAAGGGAACTCGTCGAGCAGCATGAGCAGGCGGTGCCGGTACGCCGTGCCCTGAAACTCAATGTGCTCGGTCAAGCGTCGGCCAATCTGGTTCAGGATGAGACGAATGAGCGGTCGCGTCCGATCGATGTCGGAGGGAGGCACGACCAGGTAGAGGCTGACCGGGCTGTCGAGATTCATCAGGTCCATGATCCGGAAGTCGGACCGCGACGTGTTCCGCGCGATGATCGGATCGACATAGAGGGCCAGGCAGGTCATGGCGGTCGAGAACACGCCGGACAGCTCGTTCTCGGACTTGTTCAGCATCTCGCGCGCCGTCTGGGCCACGACTGGGTGCGGGCCGGAGGGTGTGTGGCGCGCGTTGAGCATTCGCTCGAGGATCGCCAGCTGAGGCCGCAGCGGATCCGAGAGGAACGCGGCGACGCCGGCGAGGGACTTGTCCCGCTCGTCGTAGAGGACGTGCAAGATCGCGCCGACCAGCAGGGTGTGGGCGGTCTGCTGCCAGTGATCCCGCCTCTCGGTGCTGCCCTGCGGATCCACCAGGATGTCGGCGACGTTCTGGGCGTCCTTCACCTCCGACAGGCCGCGCCGGATCTCGAGCAACGGATTGAAGCGTATGGAGTCGGCGGCGGTCGGCTCGAACCGCCAGCAGTGGGAGAACCGCCGGCGCCACCCGGCCGTCGCGGCCCAGAGCTCCTTCTTGATGTCGTAGACGAGGACGGACCGGCTCCAGGTCAGCAGCGTGGGGATGACGATCCCGATCCCCTTGCCCGATCGGGTGGGCGCGAAGACGAAGACGTGCTCCGGACCATCGTGGCGGACCAACCGCCCTGCCCGTTTCATCGCCCAACGTGTGCCCGACTTGCCGTCTGGCCTGGACGAATAGCGTGCGTCGGCTGTCTGGCAGAGGACCACGCCGCCCGGATCGAGGAGGCCGGCCCTTCGGAGATCCTTGGTCATGGCCCAGCGGGCCGAGCCGTGGGTGGTGCTGACCGCGTTCCCTCTCATTCCCGCTACCGCGGCCATCAGGACCGCGAAGGAGGCGAGCGCGCCACCAAAGTTGATGGCCTGCGCCAAGGCGAAGATCTCGGGAGCCGCGGGTTCGAGGCGGTCGGACCACTCGACCCAGGCCCAGGGGACGTAGACCGGCGTTCGTGCGACGACGAATGCTGGCGGTCCGAGGCGCCATCGCGGTGAGAGGCCCGAAGCCGCGTACTGGGTGGCGCCCACGAAGCTGCCAACGAACAGCGCTGCCGCCAGCGCTAGCGCCAGTACGAAGCCGGTCGTCTTGGTCCTGCTCGTCATCTCAAAGTCCCTTTCCAAGAGCGTCCGGCTGAATGAGCAGCCGCCCGGCGGTGTCGCGCCTGATCGTGATGACACGCCCAACCAGCGCGCGGGCATCCGCCGGCATCGGCATGACAGCGAGTTGTCGGCGTGATTGGTCGAGCACGCAGACGAGCGGCGCCCCGGCGGCACTCTGACCACACGCGAGCAACGTACCCCGCATCCCAGGCAGCGGCGCCGGCAGCGGGGTTAAGCCGTACTCGGTGCCGAGCTTCCGGGCGACATCGAACCGCTCCAGGCGCCCGAGCGCACGGGCTCGGCTTTCGGGCGGCGCGAGCGGAACGCCCAGGGTAGCGAGGACCCGCGCTCGGGCGTTGATGGCGACGCCGAGCTCGACCCCGAATCCATAAGGTGCGCGCGGCGCGGCAAGATCCTGCGTGTCGAGCCAGCAGGGGGCGCGCAACGTGACCTGCCGTCGGAGCGATGGCGCCAGATGCCGCGCCCGAACCAGGCGTCGTGGATGGGAGACGTCGCTAGCCCTGAGCATCTGCACGAGATCGGCCGGCACGCGCCAGCGACCGTCAGCAAGGCGCACGACGAGTTGGTGCCGCTCCAGACGGGTGAGCCGCCGGATGTTCGCGGCAACGACCTCCTCGGCAGGAGTGATCTTCCCGCCGATCACCTGTGGCCTCCGCTGGAGTGCCTGGAGGTGCGTCTTCGCATCGTAGATACCGCCGTTCTCGCGGGCGACCTGCGCAAGGACGCGGTCCATCGGCTTTGACCATGTCTGTCGCTCGACCGCGACCCGGACGATGGCCCCCTCGGCAACGGACACGGCGCTGGCTGCGTCGAGGGGGACATAGGCCGCCTGTCCGCGCGGCGTCTCGACGATCGCGTAGACATCACCGCGAAGCTCGTCGTGCAGTCCCTTCGCCTTGACCACTCCCTCGATCGCCGCGCGATCGGTGCTGGCATCGACCACCTCGTAGTGTTCGGGACGGGCTGCTTTGCCCATCGCGCGGTGCAGGCGCTTGATGATGTCGCTGCGCTCTCCCAGCTCCCGAAGCGCGTTCTGCCAGTTGACGTCGAGGCGCCAGGCGCCGGCGGAGGTGCGCGCAGCGAGTTGGAGCACTTCGAGCGTCTGCAACCGCGCCACCAATCGTCGCCGTCCCCGGTTATCAGCAGCGCGCCCGATCCGCGCGATGGTCGCCGTCTGATCCGGACCGAGCACGCTCGCCAACTTTCGATCGATGCTCGTGAAGCGCTCCTGTCCGATCTCGCGGTCGAGTTGGCGTTCGATCTCGTGCTCCGGCCGCGGTCCGAGCTCGTCCGTCAACAAATGCTGGGCGCGCCACCGCATCCGCTCAGAGATGTAGGCGCGATCGATCCAGACCTGTCGCCCATCCTGGTCGACGCCCCGCACGACCAGGTGAACGTGCGGGTTGTCCGTGTTGTAGTGGTTGACCGCTCCCCAGTGCAGGCGCGCGCCGAGATCCTGCTCCACGCGGCGGACGAGTTCGCGCGTGAACGTCGTGAGATCGATATCGTCCTCGGGCGACACGATGATCCGGAACTGGTGTCGCTCGCCCGGGATGGCATCGGCCAGGGTGGCGCGATCCACAGATGCGCCAGCGCCATAGAGACGCCCCTCGGAACCGTCACGCTCCACGCCGTCGCGCTCGACGTACGCGAGGTGCAGCCGCGCCGCCTTCACACCGCTCGGGTTCATCCCCACGATGCGCGCCTTCACGATGCAGCGACGCGCGCCGGTCTTCGGCCGGAGAACGTCGGCCACGCCACGCATGCCGTGCTTTCGCGGGCGCGCGCCGGAGAGACCAGCTACGCGCGTAAACCGAAGCTGCGCCCTGACCAGCACCGAGCGGCAGAATCGTGGCGCGCGCTGGTACGCGATCTCACCGCCCCTACCGCCCATTCGCGGTCTGAAGGACGTCTCGTGACCGAATGACTTTTGCATCGCCTGGACCAGTACTCGCGTCCAGAAGCACGAGCGTTGCCGAGCGAGTGGGTCTCACGCCGGCGAATTGAGGGTGAAATGCCCCCACCGTCGAGGAATGCTCATGAGAACGACGTATGATACGCGAGAATCGCGAGTCGACGCGCGCACTTGCCCGCCACGCCATATCACCACAGGCGCGCGCGATACTACATTTTGCGAAGTGATTACGAGGACGTAAGTCCGACGTGTAATCACTTCTTTATCTTGCCCTGCGTCTGATCAACTCAGGCCACATCGATCTCACCCGGCTCTCACCTCGGGCAGCGATCCAGCCGTGGAGTCGCGCGGCAACGTGGCCGCAGCGCTACCCGAGAACCGTGTGAACTCGAATCGGAGGATTCATGGCCATCACGATCGATGACATCGAAGCGCTGCGCCGACGCCTGACGGAGCTGCCGCGCAACCAGCCCAGGGAGGTCAGCAAGCAAGAGGCGGTCATCTTGCTCGCCTCCGAGTTGGGCGCCGCGAGGCGCCGCGGCTACTCCCCGGAAGAGCTCGCGCGCCTCATGTCGGAGCAGGGAGTCGCCATCAACGCCGCGACGCTACGAGGCTACCTGAGGCGGAAGCGAAGGGGCCGGAAAGGACGGCGCGGCACACCCGCGGTGGTTGAGACGAAGGACGCAGCAACGGCGCGGTCCGCCAACAGTGCCCCGGCGCCGACCCGCGCAACCGCCGCCGCACAGCCTCCCCCGATCGCGCGCAGTGCGAAGGAGGCGGCTCCGTCGTCGGCGCGAGAGACGCAGGACGCGCGAGGAGCGAAGGACTCCGCGCACGTGGAACGCTGAGGTCGGGGCAAGTCACGCGATCCGTGCTCGGGCGCGAGCGCGACCGGACCGCGACTCGGACGTTGCGCTGGCGCTTTCAATATGTTCGGGATGAAGACTGCGCGCGAGTAAGGTCGCTAATACGTCCACAACGGCACGGCGACCGTCAGCGAAGCGACGGGAACCGGCCCGAAGTAGCGACTATCGAAGCTGAGCCGTGCTCGGGTCGCCACGAAGGCTTGGCCCTCCGGCACAGCGCCACAGAACCGGAAGTGAACGAGCGGGCGGCCAGTCGAGTCGCGGCTGACGACGGCGCCGAAGAAGCGCCCGTTCACCGCAAAAGAGGCGTCGTCGATGCAGACGCCGTCACCCGGCAATGCGACGACGACCTTGAGGAGCGTGGCGCTGGGCGGCAGGTAGGCGCGCGCAGCGATCAACGCGGCGGCTGGCGCGGGGGGCTGGAACGAAACGATCGCGCCTCGGGTGGGCGGAGCGACCGGGTCGAGGTGATAGAGCCCGCGCGGCAGGCTTGGCGACATGTTCCACGTGAAGGAAGGAGCGACGGCGCTGGCGGCCGACACGATGACGAGAGCCGTCAGGAGGGCCACCACGAGGATGCCGCGCCGCTTACGAAGGGCCTTCGCGAGAGCCATCGTCTAGCGGCTCCTGGAGTGGCCGCGCGACGGCGTGAGCGTACGGACGTGCTCGCGCTCGAGGCGTTGCAGATATTCGTTCCAGTCCTTCCCGATGGGAGGACGGTCTCGCGACGCCTCGACCGCGCCGAGCGCCCGAAGCTGCTCGGCGAGCTTGTCTCCAGCCGGATCCGCATCGAATGCGAGGCCGACGGTCATCCCAGGAGGGAGCGTCCTCAGAGCGTCCGCGAGGAGTCGGCGCTGGTGCTCGCTCAGCGTGCCCGCGGTGCTGGCGTACCGCACGCGCGGAGCGGCGTGGACCTGATGGAAGCTGAGCGCGTCGATCGCGCTCTCGACCAGGACGAGCCGCTGATCATCGGGGAAGATGTTGCTCCACCACAGACCGCGCACGCCCCCCGCCGAGAACGAGGTCCAGCCGTGGTTCTTCGACTCGAACCCGGCGAGGCCACCGCCATCGCGGTGGGGAAAGAGGATGTTGCCGCGGCGATCCTGGCGGAAGGTGCGGGTGAACCGGTCGCTGCAGAGGAGTTCGGGCCTGATCCCGCGGGAGTTGAGGTAGGCGCTGTTGGCGGCGAGGTGCGCCGACTCGAAGACTCTCGCGACCCTGGTGCGATCGACGGTGCGCGACTCGACGGTCGGAAGGTACAGTTGCCGCGCGACCGCCGGGCGCTCGCCGCCGATCCAAGGGAGAAGCTCCCGCCGGACGGCTCCCAGAGTGCCGCCACCTCGATGCTGGACGAAGTCGACGATGGTCCCGTGGTCCCGCGCGGCGCGCACCGAGAAGTAGATCCAGTGCCCGTCGTGCTCGCCCCGACTGACGCTGATCTTGTCATCGGTCGCAGGGTGCCGCATCACGACTGAGTTGCGGCTGGACTCCCGGCGATCGACGCGATACCCCCGCGAGGCCGCGTAGGTGGTCAGGTTCACCTCTGACTTGAAGCGCCCTAGTTCGTCCACTTCATCCCCGGAAGAGCGGTGACGGGATTCGTATCGGATGTCGGGTGGCTCGCGCGCGTGCCCTCACACGAGCCAGACAGGAGACGCGCGCGGTGCGCGAGGAGCTCGGCGCATTGCTCGACGAGCGTTTCCGCCCAGGAGTCGGGTCCTGTCATTCGAAAGACGGTCGCGAAGCGACAGAGATCCCGGATCACGTCCATGAGCTCGGCGATGGCGTCCACGAGATCGTTGTCGTTCGTGACGCCGTCGCCGTTGCGGTGCGGGAGCGGACCGTGCCTCATCGGCGATCCTCGTCGAGGACGCGCTCGATCATGCGCTGGGCCGCTCGCTTCGCGCTCCCCTTGGTCGAGGACGTGCGAACACCCGAGTTGGCCCGCGCGAGGTGTGAAGTCGAGACCTCGTTCGCCTCGGCCGCCGGACGCAATTCGACCAGGAAGATCGCGTAGCCGTGACGATCGATCCCCACCAAGTCGCCGACGAACCAGCGGCCGTTCGGCAGCTCGTGCACGAACTCTTCGGCGGTACGTTGCATGGCTACCTCACGCCCGGCGCGATAGCCAGCGCATATCGACCCGGAAAACCCGGGACCTCGATGGTCTCGAAGGGCCCCGCGTCACCGGCGAGGTAGTGGAGATCGTCGAGCCTGCGGTGCGGTCGTCGACGGAGAGTTGCTGCGCGGGCGCGTTCGATGCCTGGACGAGCCACGCGTGATGGAGGACTCCGAAGATGTAGGCGTGACCGAGGAGCGTGGCCTCGCCATCGACCTTGTGGATACCGTCGATCGAGATGACCGGCAGAGAATCACGCCACGGGCCGCTCCTCACCCACCCACCGGAAGTCAGGGAGAGCCAGATTTCTCCCAATCTACCGACGATACGAATGGGTCCCGCGTTACCGTGCTGACCACCCAGCCGAATCGCGTGGTGGGCACCGTGCACGCGACCGGATGCCGGTGGTAGTGGCAGCGGCTCGGATCCACGGCCGGCTTGGGCCCACGCCGCGCGGGCCGCGCAGCTGGTAAGGCCAGCGGCCGACGATGCGGAGTACAGCCGCCGCAGCTTCCCGGCGAAGCGCCGGGGCGGAGCAGGCGCGCGCTCGGAGGTCGGCGTAATCGGGACCTCGGACACCGAGGTCGCCATCTCGGCCATCCCGGGCCACGAAGTGGCGCTTGAAACCCTTGTCCCCCGAGCTTCCCCCCCCGGGCCTCCACTCCAAGGCCGTCGTCGGCTGTGCGATGTCAGAGGATCTCGATACCGGGGTCGCTGGCCGCTTTGCGAACGGCACCTGCCCGGAGGGAGCGTGATGGGATCTAGAGTAGCCCGGCGTTGCGGAACGCGGTCGCGACGTCGTCGTCCTTGAAGACGTCGAGGGAGCGCAGCGTGACCAGCAGCGGTCGGGCGGCGGCCTTCATCGACTCCGGCGATGGCATCGCAACGCCGTGGAGAATGGCCTTGGGCGCCGGAAAGACTCTCGGATACTGCTTCAGCGCGGCTTCGAGCCCGTTGAGGTCGGGGCTCATAAACGCCTCGACGATCTCTGGGACCGAGAGCAGCGCAAGCCGAGCGAGCCCGGGTGGCCACTTGGTGAGGCATTGCGTCGCGGCCATCCGCAAGTACGCCGAGTGAACGGACTCGTCCTTCGCATGACCAGCCGCGAAGATGCGCACCGCCTCCTGGACTGACGGATCTCGCGGGAGGTCGGACATGAACGACGAGATCAGTGTCTCCGTGACGGTCGTCGCCAAGAACTGCTTGGCGTCGCTGACCTCGGCGCTCGGGTCCCGCAGCGTCTCCTTCACGAAGATCTCGAAGGACGACGTGTAGATCAGCCGCTCAATCTTGGCGTGGCGGTAGATCCACGCCTTCAGGGCGCGTGCCGCGATCTCATGCCAGCGCTCGTCGAGGTCGAGCTTGGTCGCATCGGCGCGCAGTTCCGGGTCGAGGTCGAACTGGTTGCTGACCAGCATGCGAATGCCGACGTCGACCGAGCCACCCTCGAGCTGCTCCGTCGCCTCGGGATTCATGGCCGCCTCGTACGCTTGGAGCTCGCGGCGGACCTGCTCGGGAGCCGCCTGAACGGCAGGAAGCTTGTCCAGGAGCGTGTAGGTGGAGCTGGCGAAGGACAGCGTCGGATCCGGGTCAGGGAGCCGAAGGACCTCGCGGCTCCACCGGCGCTCCTCCCAGGCTCGGAACGGCGTGCGGTAAGGTTTCAAAGTTTCCATCGGACACCTGCCTTTCGACAAGAAGATGTCCAATTTCTGGCCCCAAAACGTTGTCTATGATTCGTCGGAAAGCGCGTCGAGTCCGTGTCTGAATTCTGTCTGCTCCCTTGCCACGCCGCGGCTTGCAGCGCATTCTTTAAGGACAGTATGCGACGCCGATCCGAGCCATGCGAGGCGCCGTTATGAGCCGCGGAAAGCGTTCATCGGTGAATACGAACGCCGGATCTGTCGACTTGATTAGGCGACTCGACGAGCTCGCCACCGCCGCCGCCGGACGAACTCTGCCCGATCCGGAAGAGGCGGCATGGGCGATCGCTTTGCCGATCTACGAGGACTGGCGACGGAAAAAGAGGCACGGGTACGAGCGGTACAAGAAGATCTCTAGGCGGATCGTCCGCGAGCACGTCGAAGTGATCTTCGACCTCCAGTTGTCACCTGGCGACGTCTTTGCTACCGAAGTACGGATGGCGCCTACCAGACTACCGCGCCACTTGTGGACGTCGGAAGCATTCAAGTGGTGGCTTCGCGCCAACGACAACTGCGAACAGCGCAAAGATCAGGCAATCGCCTGGTTTCTTTATATTCGTGATGGACACCGACGACCCGATGCTCCTTGGCTGGCACCGGGTACGGTTGCGCTGCACGTCGCGGTGGATGAGAACCCGAGACCCGAGTCCACGCGCCTGCAATTGCCATCTAGGTGGTTTGAAGATCGGTATTCGACCGGATACGGTAAGATTGTCCACCTGATTCGTCAACTGTACAATGCAAATAAGGACTCCCTTGGCGACGCGGCTCGACAATACAAACGGAAGATCGACTCAGCGTTGCTGAGGAGACGCATCAGGGCGTCCGTGAATGCGCGTCTGATTGAGCTCGACTCATACAGGCTCCTATTTAAGGCCGCGTACGATGATCGCTATGATCGCGGGAAGGACCTCGCGAACCACGCCAGCATTCGGGAACGTGGCCTGCGAGCTCTTCTCCAGTCGCCGTTTGACGCTGCTTGCGATCTAATTACAGTGGAGATCTCGACGAGGGGTAGAACGTCGCTCGACGAGATTCGTGAAGCCGTGGCTCTAGCGACAAGTTCGACGCGAGATCCGCATAATCTGTCCAGGTTTGCGATCGCTACTCCTCACCAGCTCACTTTTGACGGTGGTCAGCCGATGTTCGGCCTGCAGCATTTTCGATGCCGCATTAACGACGCTGCAGGAGTTCCCAAGTCCCGTGGGTTCGAACTCGCTGTCGCTGATGCCATGGAATACGTTAGTCGGTATACGACCGACCACTCTTATCGGGGCCGCGCTTCGCCGGAAACAGGTAGACGTCGAAAGCCTAGTCGAGTACGCCCGTTGTGCGTTCGCCGGGTCCTGCGTCGACAAGACGCGAGACCTCTATATCCGCGCCGAGCCAGGTTCGATCGGCATCTCCAACACGTACGTAATCAATCTCTGGCTTGAACACATCCTTTACAGCCTTAGCGTCGCCAGAATAGACACGATCGAGGCAGTAGCTAATCACGTAGAGCGCGCTTGGGATGGGGTGCGTGCGTATAAGGATATGCCATCGACACAAATCATGTTTTGGCCTGGGCACGTTACGGGCGACTTGGCCAAGTGCTTGATATTTGCCAGCAGGCCATTTCGAGAGTCGTACCCTTGTTTGCCAGAGACGCTAATAGCCGCGCTAGCGTGGGACTTAAAGCAGAACTCGAAGCCTGTTTAGCGGAAATACTGCACGATGCTGTACCGACCGTTGTGCAGCCACTCGGGATCCTCGAGAGACGCCTTCTCGGCGACTTCGGGGTCCAGCCCTACTACGACATCTGACTTGAGGACTCGAATCGAAAGGACAGGCGGCAAGGAGCGCACGCGATGCGAGGTTATCGGGCTCATGGGCGACCAGCTCCGATCACCGACGTATCGACGATAGTTGAGGTCGCCCTTGAGAACTATGGCCGTCGCCGATTGCAGCGCCTGCCGCAGCGCGACCGGCATCTCCGCCAGCGTGTCAGGACGCCCCCAGAACTCCTCTGCAACGATCGAAAGCCGATCAGCATGCTCAAGGGCGCTAAGCGACCGTCCCCATGCTGACGTCTCCGGCGACGCGCTCGAGGTCAACTCGTCGATCGCGTGACGAACGTCGGCCACGGTCGCATCCGACACGAACATCGGGTAGGGCTTCGCGTGTAGGCGGACGCTGGCCTGGGGAAGTGACCTCAGCAGGAACCCGACGAGCGCGAGATCGGCGACAAGCTCCTCGCCAGCATTGTCGAGGACAACGTCGATCAGCACTAGGGGCTCTGCGGTGACGTGCGCGAAGAACGCCTCGACATCGTTCACCAGCGGGGCCCGCCCCTCCGCCTCCATGCGACTTGGAACAAGCTGACTCAGGTCAGCTGTATTCCCCAAGAGAGCGGCTGACACCGCCGTCGTGACGTGTGGGAGAGTCCACCGATCGACGAGCGCAACATCCCGCGCGAGCCTTGGCGCGGTGACGAGAGCTTTGGCGACGTCCTTCCTTTTCTGTTCGGCGTACGGGTCCACGAACGGTCCGTGAGCGGCCGTGACGATCTCGAATACGGCCCGGTAGAAAACGAACTCCGCCTCGAGGAACCCGAGCTCGCTCCAGCGCCTGCCTGAACGAGCGGCGAGCCACGGCTCCCAGTAGTCGCGGTCCTGGCTCGACGAAACGGCAACTGCAGGAACCTCCCCGCAGGGCAGTGTCGCCTTAAGTGCCGCCAAGGCTGACCGCACGCTAGGCGGCCAATGAGGTTGCATCGCAACGCCGGCGGCGACCCGGGGCATCCTCTCGCGCAACGTGAACGAGGCGAAAGACTTGGGATCGGAGAAATCGATCAGGCGCGGCAGGTCATCGGGGTGTTTAGCCAACATCTTTCTCGCCATTCTATCATCCCCGGGGGCTTCGACCTGCTCAGGCCTTTGCAAGCTGGTATGGCCGTGAGATTCTTAATACGTGGATCCCCTTCCGAATCTTTCCTTCACGGGCAGTCGCTATACGGTCGCCGAGCCATTCCAAGTATCTGGGGAAAGCTACGACGGTCGGATCCCATACTGCTTTCTCCACATCCCGAAGACTGCCGGCACCACGATCCATTTCGTGCTCAAGGCCGCGATCGACGAATCATTTCCAAGTGGCGATGCGAACTACACGAGGTTCCGCGTGCCTCGCGTCGAGGGCGAGTCGCCGATTTCAATCAAGCCGGGTTGGATCGGAAGCTGGCCAACCGTCTTAGCGGAAGCAGCGACTTACAGTCCACCGCCTCGTCGACGATTCGTCTCCGCACACTGCCCCTTTGGGTTTCATGAACCGCTTCGCCTCGCTGCGGCGCGCTACTTCACGCTTGTGCGTGACCCCGTCGCGCGCGAGGTCTCGAGCTTCAATTTCCGGTACCAGCGCGGCTTCCTTCCGCAGGACGCAAGTCTCATCAGCCTCCTCGAGGCTGGAGCGATCCTGGACAATCCCCAGGTACGGATGCTCGCAGGTCTGGACGCGATGTCCGCAGTGTGTACGCGCACGACCCTCAGTCGTGCGCGCGAGAACATTGAACGTGACTTCCAGTTCGCAGCCTGTGACGATCAGAGCAGCTCGTTCATCTCCGCGCTACTCGGATTCTTCGGTCTCCCTCCGGTCGCGTATGTGCGGTCACAGGTGACTGGCATGAAGCTGATCTCGCATCCCGACGCAGTTCTCCGAGAGAGGCTTTATGGGTATCACGCGTTCGATCACGAGCTGGTCACGTGGGTACGCGATCGCTGGAATGCGTGGGCTGGGACCTACCTCACCCGGAGGCGGGGATCTGACAGCAGTGACATGGTTCTAGCCGTGGGTCCTGACTTCGCGTCCGAGAGAAAAGCGCGGGTGTTGTCCAGAGCCGAGTTGAACGTCTCATCCGATGATTCGTTGCTGGTACAACTGGCCAAAGAGTGATCCCTAACAGGCTGATGGAAACGGCCGTTTAGAAATTGACCTGCCACCCTGATCTGGTCCAGTCAGGCTGCGAGTCCCAGGGTTGACGAGCTTGCCCCCAAGTTTGGACAGCCGATTACGAGGGACTTCGCGGGTTGTGGGGCGGCGATCGATCCAACACCGAAGAGAGAAACTCGGCCGGCGTTAGATTGCCTAGTGACGAGTGAGGTCTCGCTTGGTTGTACTCGATCCTCCAGCGAGCGATGGCAGCACGGGCATCGTCCAGGCCCAGGAACCAGCTCTGGCTCAGGCATTCGTCCCGGCACTTGCCGTTGAAGCTCTCCACGTAGCCGTTCTCGACGGGCTTGCCGGGCCGGATGAAGTCGAGGCGGATGCCGCGCGCGTGCGCCCAGTTGTCGAAGTGGCGAGAAGTGAACTCCGTCCCGTTGTCGATCGTGATGACCTCGGGCTGGGCGCCCCTCGCCGCGATTGCCCGATCCAGGGCACGGGTGACGGCGTCAGATGGCAACGAGAACGCCACCTCCATCGCCACTGCCTCGCGCGTGTACATGTCGAGCACGTTCAGGGTGCGGAAGCGTCGGCCATCGGCGAGCACGTCCGACACGAAGTCCATGCTCCAGCGTTCGTTCGGACGAACGGGTGCTGGCGGGAGGGTGCGGAGCTGACTCGCGATCTTTCTCCGAGTCTTCCGTCGGACCAAAGGCCCTCCTCGCGGTACAGGCGATGGACCTTCTTGTGGTTCACCACGACGCCTCGACGCCGAAGCAGCACGTGTAGGCGCCGGTAGCCGTACCTGGGCCGGCTCATCGCCAGGTCGCGTAACTGGAGGCGTAGCGCCGTCTCCGGGCTCTTGCGGCTTCGGTAGTACCAAGTGCTGCGCTGAACCCTGAAGAGGCCGCACGCGCGGCGCTGGGGCATCCCGTGGACATCGACGGCGTGCCGGACCAGCATCCGACGGCGTGCGGGCCTCAGAGTTTTTTTGCGATCACGTCCTGAAGCACGTGCTTGTCCAGCGACAGGTCGGCCACCAGCTGCTTCAGCTTCCGGTTTTCGTCCTCGAGCTGTTTCAGGCGGCGCAGCTCGCCCGTCTCCAGGCCACCGTACTTCTTGCGCCATCGGTAGAACGTCTGCTCGCTCACGCCGTACTTGCGACACACGTCCAGCACGGGCACCCCGAGCTCAGCCTGCTTCAGGGCGTACACGATCTGCTCTTCGGTGAACTTGGACTTCCGCATGATCCGGGCTCCTTCCGAAAATGCGAACTTCCTCGTTTCGTTTTGTCCAGTTTCTTGGGCTCAGGTCAGTGGGACTCGTCGAGGACCAGCTTCCTTCCTTTCAGGCGGTAAAGAAGGGGCCAGAGAGCAGGGAACTGCAAGAAGAGCGTCGAAACTGTTTCGTCGCGATCACAAGAGCGCAAGAATCGCTGACAATCACGTATGCAGGAGAGTACTGCGGCTGGAAAAGGAGTCCATCGCGGTTCCTGGCCGAAATGGACCTTCTGGGGGGCCACGGCCCGGCTGATCAAGACACCGGACGGTGAGAGAGCGCGCGGCGACGAACCTCTCCAAGCGTTCGATTCCACCTTTCTAAGAACACCAACCCCGCATCAGCTCACATCAGGGGCGGACGTACAGTTTGTTCGTATCAAAATTGGGCTGAGTGGACTGGTGAGTGTTGATATTCCCGCTCCAGTTCTGGGCGTCGGGCGACGAGCACACCAGTAGCGTATTGGTTGGGTTCTTGGCAATGAACGAGACGTAGAGCCGCCCGCTGTACGAAATGGCGGACGGGGGTCCATTTGTTGTCTCACCGATCGCCTGATTTCCCGTCCAGAACCGTCCGTCGCTCGAGCGGCACACCAGTATGTTTCCGGAGGCATTGGCTGCTACGAAGACCACACAGAGTTCGCCATTGTGAACAGCGAGTGCCGGGCTGAACTTCGTTGACTCGTTCAGCTGAAGACTATCGGACCAGTTTGTGCCATCGGTCGTGGACGTAATCATGAACTTCCCATTCTCGTCGGCGAACGCCATGAAGAGGGCGCCATTGAAGACCGCGAGCGCGGGCTGACAAGACGTCCTGCGAGCTAATGGCTGCCTGAGAGTCCACCCGGTGCCGTCCGCGGAAGAACATACGTACAATAGGGGACTCTCTCCGGTGAGGGCGCTCGAAATTAGGAACAGCCGATTCGAGAAGTAACACAGCGCACCGAAGACCGCATTGTCAAAACTGGTTTCTGTCGACCAAATGCCAGGGCTCGGGGAAAGGACAACTTGGCGCGCTGAACCCTCACCGAAGGACAGCGCTACGTAGTTGCCGAAGGTGGCGGTGGAAATCCCTCCGCCGGAACCCGCCTGTAGGGGCGTCGCGGTGTTGCCCGACCAATTGACGCCATCATCGGAGGCGATCGTAGGGATAGTATTGCTGCTGTTGTTAGCGACAAAAGCGATCTCGAGCGCCATGTGGCGCATAGTACACCCGACCGGCTGTGGCGTACAAACCAGGCGACCGGAGGGTGCAGGAGCATCAGCCGGCGCCGCAGTCGATGAGCCGGCTCGTTAGGACAGTGAGCTTCTCGGCCGTGCGACGGAGCTGGGCGGCGTGTTCGCTCGATAGCTTGGGTAGCCCAACTGCGTCGAGCAGGTCGTGCTCGATCTCTCGAGCGCGCTCGACGACAATCCGCATCGTGACCCGAGGATCTTCGGGGAGCGGCACGTGGCGCGCGATGGAGAATGACGGTCCGGCACTCAGCGACTCGCGTCCCGACGGCATCCGCGTGAGCAGCTCGCCGAGCGAACGGAGCGCGACCGGCATCACGTCGATCGCGAAACGCGCGCTCGCGCGCGTGCGCACGTCGCTCGGCAGTGCCGCGCCGAATACCCACGCAAGCATGCGGATCGCGAGCCCGTATAGATCGTCGAACAAGGCCATCACCTGCAGAGTGGTAGGATCGGCGACGAGCGTCCCACCGGGCGACGGGCGACGCACCGGATTAGCCACGACGGCCAGCGCAGGCTCGAACGTCGAGTCAGCCGCCACCGCTCTTTCGAATTCGAGCGCGATTGAGTGAAACATCCCATAGTGGCAGTCGTCGCGATCCTGAGGGCTGCCTTCGCCCTGCGCGCGAATCGCATCGATCGCGCGGCACGCGGAAGCCCGGTCGTGTATTGGGGCCACATCCGGGAAATCCGCGATCGCCGGCCCGATCTGCAGCCCGCGACTGGCGATGAATAGCGAGTCCTCCGGGATCTCACGCACGAGTCGTTCGATCTCAGCGTAGATCCGACCCACCGTCGTCTGCGGCTCGCCGAAATCTCGGCGATCGGCGCGCAGGTCCGCGGGACGCTCCCAGGAGAGAAATCGCTGCAAGGTTTGGCGCGAAAAGCCTTCGAGCGTCATGGGCACGCGGACTTCGAGCTCTCCGCGCTCAACTGGAAACACTCCGTGAAGGTGATACGGCGTGCCCCCGATTGCTTGCAGCAGGTTCCAGGCCTGAGCAAGGTGCAACATCTCCTGTGTTGCTACGAACGAGATCTGTGCGGCCCACTTGCGCACGAGCTGCTCTTGTTCGAACGACAGCCCTTCGGGTTGGCCACGCTTTAGCGTGAACGCGGCGAATAGGTACGAGCACGCAAGGCCGTGTTCGATCTCGCATGCCTCGGAAAGCAGCGACAACACGCGCGAGCGTCGTGCGCGCTCAAGCATTGGCCGCTCCGCCCAAATGATGTGCGGTACGCAGCGCCAGCGCCGCGATCGTCAGCGTTGGGTTCGCGGTTCCGATCGTGGGAAAGGTTCCGCTTCCCACGAGGAATAGGTTTTCCAGCGCGAACACTCGCCCTAGCCCGTCGACTACGCCATCCTCGGCGCGGGTCGACATCCGCGTCGTGCCGAGGATGTGGCCCGAACCGCCGAAAGCCCTCGGATCGGAGTTCGCGGTCACGTCGGTCATCCCGGCACGTTCGAAGATGCGCGCGATCGCGTAGCGGATCGTCGGGAAGGCGCTGAGCGTGTAGTCATCGACATCGTAGCGAAGCTCGACCTCGGGTAACCCATCTGTGTCGTTCCGACCTGTGGCGACCACACGGTTGTCCGCCGATGGCAGTTGTTCGGTTGCCCAGCTGATACGGTAAAGGCGCCGCCCGTAGTCTTCGATACGCTCACGGAGCGGCTGGCCGAAGCCAACCTTCGCGATCCATTGAGCGACGAGTTGGTCGGGAGTCTGGAATCGCCCCCAACCATCGTTTCCTAGAGACAACTTCCAGGCTGCGGTCTTGCTGCGGAACGGTCCGTCGCGCAGATCATCGATACCACTCGTCGAGGGTGGGCCGCGGAACGGCCACACGGGCCACGGCGCCAGCGAGACCATCGACCCGGTCGGGTGATCCATGAGGTTCCGACCGAGCTGATCACAGACGATATCCGACGCGACGAGCAGTCGCACGGACTCGATCGCATGGGCGCACACGACCACAACGTCCGCCTTGAACGACACGGGCTCTCCCGTGCGGCCGTCAATCGCGATCGATTGGGCGATCCGGTTTCCGTCACGCACGAGCTTCACGACCTTCATCCGATCGTGGACGACGACACCCCGCCCCTCGGCACGGCCGATATGAACCGACGCGTCGTACTTCGCCCCGATCGGACACAGAGGAATGCACGAAGCGTTGCCCGCGCACGGAGGGCGATCCTGATATGGACGCGAGTTTCTGGCCTGCGGGGTGGGACGCACGCGCACCGCCTGCCCTTCGACGAGGAGGCCGCCGATCGATTCGGCAACGCGAACGTCAGCTTCGCTAGGCCAGATCGCGGTCATTGGGAAAGACCGACTGCGGCGCGCACCAAGGACGTTCTGCCAGAGCTCGTGATCGCCGGAGACTCCGAGTTCGGTCTCCGCTTGGCAGTACCATTCCTCGAGATCGTCGTAACTGATCGGCCAATCGCAAGCGACGTTGTAGAGCGAAAACATCCGAAAATCAGATGGCGTCAGGCGAGGCGTATGCCCCTGCCAGTGCCACGTGGTACCGCCAAGTCGTCGCAGGTACGTGCTTTGGAACTTACTCGCGCCGTGGTAGTCGCGCGGTGTTTCGGGAAAGGGCGCGAAGTCTCTGTAGGCGTCGATGTACGGGCTGCCGAGCGTGCGCGTGATCGATGTTGCGTACGTGCGCGCGGCGACAGCGCGGTCCACACGCGATCCCGCTTCTAGTACAACGACCTTCTTGTCCCCGCGCGCGAGCCGATCGGCGACGAGTGCGCCTGCGACACCCCCGCCGATCACGACGACGTCAAAATCGCTCATTGCGCACCAGGTCCGTAACGCCAGTGCCCGAACGTCCCTCCCGACAGCCCGACGGGGTGCGACTCGATCAGCGACCAAAACCGACCGACGAACGCCCATGCGGGATCGCTTGCATCGATGACGTGGCGATCGACGTAGAGTGCGCCGAACAGCACCGTTAGCGTCAGATCGGTTATCGCATTCAGGATCAAGGCGTCCTCGTGATAGACGGCGTACCACTCGACGAACGATTGACCGGCCGGGCGTTCGTCCCATCGCGCGGCGAGGGTTTTCCCGTCATGGTGCTTCGTCGCGAAAGTGTCGACAAGGCGCGCGAGAGCGACGGGACCTGCCTGGAGTTCCCGCTCGTCCAGCAGCGCCGCCGCAAGCTCGATGAGGCTCACACCCGTACCGCGTACCGAGACGTCCAGTCGCGGTCGAAGGCAGCTTGCAACTGGCCCACCAGGCCGGGGTGATTCGTGTTGACGCTCGTGCCTGCAGTCTGCGCGAAATAGTCCCACGTCATGTTCGACGTGCCGATGTTCGCGCGTCGGTCTGTGACGATGTACTTCGCATGGTTGACGCGCGTGTGATCAGGGTACCGGCGTGACGGACCGCGCGTCGAGTCCCAGCCCGGCATCGTAAACAGTTTGACCTCGAGCGAGCCGCCAGTGATGTAGGGGTCGGCACAGGCAGCGTCCGCCGCGAGCTTGAGGGCTTGTAGATACGGCTCGATCACGCCTGAGCTGTGCGCCCATTTGCTGACGAGGACACGCACCCAACAGCGCCTCGTCGACGCCGCGCGCAGCAGTGCGCTCCACAGGGTCGGCCACCACACCGGAGCACTCAGAAGACTCGCCGGCTCGTCGATCCGCGAGTCGGGCGGGCGCGCGTAGAGACCTGTCGGCGCAAAGTCCATTACGCTCACGCATACAGATCGGCGCGCGTCGTCGATTGTCGATGCGAGCGCATGTTTGTCGTCGGTGCGCCCTGCGCCGCGCGCCTCGGACGGACCGGCACTCATGTAGAACTCTCCTGGGAGTCCGTCGAGATCGAGTCGCAGCGGGTGTTCGCGATTGAACTTGGTCGCGAACGGCGCGTCGGCGAACGGGGACTCCGTGCGGTCGTCCGGCGGGATGAGCTCGGACCACGGCGGGACTGGTCGGCTGATCCGCACTTCGGGATCCCATGCGATCTTCGTCTTCGGTGAAAGACTTGCGAGACGCCACAGCACCTCGAACTGGCGCTTTGCGTCGCCCGCGAACTCCGCGACGTCTTCGAAGACGACGCCCATCTCTTTGACCTGCGCGAGAGACCGCCAGTCCATGTTCGCGGACCCCACGTAGAGAGCGCGGTCGTCGAAGATCCATGTCTTCTGGTGCATGATTCCGCCGCCGAACCACGCGCTCACATCGAGCTTTGCGACGTCCACCACCGATGGGAAGTCCGCCTTCAGTTTGTCGAGGTCCGGGTTAGGACCGAAATTGGAACCCGAACCCTGAACGATAGAGATCTTCACACCTCGTCCCGCGGCCTCGCGGAGCGCGGCGAGAAGTGCCTCGCCCTGAGTGGCGCCGAGCTTCTGTAGCTTCTCCACCGTGAAGCCACTCTCGTCGGCCGACGTCGGATCAGGCGTGAGGCTCCAGTACATGACCGTGATCCTGATCGCCTGCGTCGCGGCGGCGGTTAGGCGCACGAGCACCGAGCCCGTTGACTCTGCCCAAGGCGAGAGCCCGATACCGACGAGATCGTCTGGTATCGACTCGACGAGATATGACCTCCTCATGCCCGCTCCTCCACGTCCACAGTGCGCCGCATCGTATCATGCTGCGGGTCTACTGCGATAGTCACGGGATGCAGTTCGGCCCGGCGCTCGTACGATGTTCCGCAAGCCTATTCGACCCGTCCTTTGCGCTCATGCGGGCGGCGTGTCTCCGCGATCGTCAACCGCGACGCGAGGAACTCTTCCAGGTCCCGTGGTCGGACCCGCATCGTCCCGTGGTCGGACCCGCATCGAGGTGACTACCCAAACGTAGGGCAACTCGCCACGCTCGCAGAGCCCGTAGACGGTCGCGTTGGACACGCCGAGGTGCTCGGCGACCTCGGCCACCTTTAGCAGCCGATCGCGGCCCGGGAGGGGCTCTGTGGGCCCCCGGAGGGGGCCCCCGGTTGTCATAACATCATGACTCGGCATTTGACGCATGGGACAAGGCACCTTGAACGTCCTGCACCCATGAGGCTCCGGACTAGCCCCCTGCTGAAGTACCTCTGCCGCCGTATCGTTTTTCTTCGAACCGTACGGAATTGCCGACGTTTCTCGGACGCGAAAAACGTTTCGTTTCTTAAGCCATTGAATCTCTTAGTTTTTGATCTGAATCGCACTCAGGAGGCCGACGGTTCGATCCCGTTCAGCTCCACGACATCGTTCGGTTTTCTTGGATGGACATTCGAGAAAAACGATTGAAAACGTTTGGGCTCGTAAGTAGCCAAAATCGCTTGTAGCCCTCCTGAACGGCGTTCAGGAGCTGTGCCGAGGATGAGACCCGCCGCATGGGCGGCTGTTTCCTGTCCCCGATCGCCGCTGGTCCGTGTCGGGATTTCTGGTTCACCCAAGCAGGGTGCTCGCTACCAAGGTGCGTCCCGCGCCCTGGCACCAACTCTGGTGAAGGTCAACCCAACCGGCTGTTCGTCCCTTCTTGGTCATGAGGAGACCGGGGTGAGCGAGGTGCACAACACGGAGCCGAATGCCCAAGACATCCAGCTGAACTGGCTCCTGATAGAAC
>Ga0105240_10003087_pt1 | contig 26186 bp, 26 predicted proteins | sample KBSC54metaG_FD_80426 | JGI IMG/M metagenome (GOLD analysis project Ga0105240, IMG submission 80426) | Corn rhizosphere microbial communities from Kellogg Biological Station, Michigan, USA - KBS C5-4 metaG | ecosystem: Host-associated > Plants > Roots > Rhizosphere > Soil | place: Michigan, USA...
CCGCCCCAGGAAGCAGGCCAGTTCAGGCCAGCCGCCAGAATCGTGAGCAGCGCCAAGGCGACCAAAGGCATCTTTTCCACCAAACCCGGATGATGAACCACGGGTTGCTGCCGCGGTCCATAAAAGGCCAGGAAGAGCAATCGAAAGGTGTAAATGGAGGTGAGGAAAGCGCCAAAGAGAGCCGCCAGCCACATTCCAGGGCCACCCAGTGGTGAAGACCAGGTTTCGGTCAGGATTAATCCCTTACTCGAAAACCCATCCGCCGGAGGCAGACCGGACAGGCCTAACGCTCCGACGAGAAAAACCCAAAACGTGAGCGGCAGGTCCTTCCGGAGCCCGCCCATGCGGAATAGGTCATGCTCATTATGCAACGCGTGGATGACAACACCCGCCGCCAGGAACAGCAGCGCCTTGAAGAAGGCGTGAGAGAGGAGGTGAAAAATCGCCGCCGACCAGGCTCCCACCCCCAGCGCGAGGAACATGTAGCCAATCTGGCTGATGGTGGAATAGGCCAGGACGCGTTTGATGTCGCGTTGGGTCAGCCCGCTAAAGCCCGCCAGTAAGAGCGTTGCAGCGCCGATGATCGCCACCGCGAATTGCACTGGCGGAGCCAGGGAAAACAGCACGTGCGTTCGCGCAATTAAATATACCCCGGCGGTTACCATGGTCGCGGCGTGAATGAGCGCGCTCACTGGCGTAGGACCGGCCATGGCGTCGGGCAACCATGTTTGGAGCGGCAGTTGGGCCGATTTGCCGACCGCCCCGCCCAGCAGCAGCGCGCTGGCGGCGACCGCTACGCCCGACCCTACCGGCCAGTGCTGGGCCGCTCGCTGCATCAGGTCCTGGATGTGCAGCGTGCCCAGCCGGCTAAAGAGCAGGAACAGGCCCACGGCAAACGCAGCGTCGCCGATGCGGGTAACGATGAAAGCTTTGCGAGCAGCGCGGCCGTTGGCCGGGTCTTTGTACCAAAAGCCGATCAGCAAGTAACTGCACAAGCCCACACCTTCCCACCCCAGGTAAAGCAGTACCAGGTTATCAGCCAGAACCAGAGTCAGCATCGAGCCGACAAACAGGTTCATATAGGCGAAGAATCGGCCGTAGCCCTCTTCTCCACGCAAGTATCCCACCGAGTAGAGGTGAATGAGCAAGCTGACGAACACGACCACCAGCACCATGATCAGCGACAGGGCATCGAGATAGAAAGAAATGCCGGGGGCGAACTCGCCCACCTGGAACCAAGTCCAGAGTGTCTGGGTGAACACCTGGCCAGCAGGCGGGTGCACGAGAAAGGCCGCGGTGACGAGCGCGGAGAATAGCGCCGACAGGCCGATGGAACCTACTCCAATAGCCGCCACCGCGTTCGGCGGCAGCCGCCGCCCCAACAGGCCCAGTACCATGAAGCCAGCAAAGGGCAGGATGGGAATGAGCCATAGAAGCGGGAGCATGTCAGCCTTTCATCTGGTTGGCCGCGTCGGCGTCCAATGTTGATGAGCGATGATGGAACTCCAAGAGCAGGGCCAATCCCACCGACACTTCGGCGGCGGCCATGGTCAGGATGAACAGGAACATCACCTGTCCGTCAGGCTGGCCCCAACGGGAGCCGGCCACCACAAACGCCAGTCCCGCCGCATTGAGCATGATCTCAATCGAAATCAGGATGAACAGCAGGTTGCGCCGCGCTAAAAGCCCGGCCAGGCCCAGAAGGAAAAGCATGCCGGCCAGAATCAAACCATGGTCCATCGGAACGGAAGCCATTAGGCAGCTCCTCCTTCCCGTTCCAGTCGGCGGATGCGCCGGCCCAGATGATAGGCTCCAATCAGGCCACTCAGCAACAAGAGCGAAGCCAGTTCCACGCCCAGCAGGTACGGCCCAAACAGAGCCAATCCCACTTGATTTGAGGTAACCGGTTCAGTGCCGGAAGCCCGGCTCGAGCCTGCGAGAATGATGTAAATCACCTCAGCCAACAACAGAGCGGTTAATAGCGCCGGTGCCAGCCAGTTACCCGGTCGCAACCATTGCCCTTCCTGGCCGGCGGACCGCTCGCCCAAGCTGAGCAGCATGACTACGAAAACGAAAACCACCATGATCGCGCCAGCATATACGATCACCTCCAGCCCGGCCACGAACCGAGCGCCGAGCACAAAAAAGACCACCGCCACTGCCAGCAGCGAAACGGTCAGATTCAGCAGCGCATGGACGGGATTTTGCCGCGAGAGCGCCAACGCGGTGGCGATGACGGCAATGGCGCCGGAAAAGTAGAAAACGGTGTTCATGGCAACAAACTCCTCAGGTCCACTGGCGGTTGCTCCTGTTCAGCCTGGCCCTTGTCTTTGCCAGCGATTTTTAGCCCGGCCACGCGATAGAAGTTGTAATCGGGGTATTTGCCGGGGCCACTGATTAGCAGATCTTCCTTTTCATAAACCAGGTTCGGCCGCCGATATTCGGACATCTGGAGATCGGGCGTGAGTTGGATGGCGTACGTCGGGCAGGCTTCCTCGCAAAAGCCGCAAAAAATGCAGCGGGAAAAATTGATGCGGAAAAACTCCGGGTAACGCCGGCCCGACTCGTCCTCGGTGGCCTGTAATGCGATGCAAGCCACCGGGCATACCACGGCGCACAGGTAACAAGCCACGCACCGTTCACCGCCATCCGGATCACGCGAGAGGATGATGCGTCCGCGATACCGCGGCGGCAAAGGAACCTTCTCTTCAGGATATTGGATGGTCTCTCGTTTGCGAAAGAGGTGCAGGAATACATACCAGAAGGTTTTAAGCAGACTCAACATAACTATCCTTTCGAAGGGTGAAGGGCGAGGGCCACCGCGCCAGTGATCAGGAGATTTAAGAGGCTCAGCGGCAGCAGGACTTTCCAGCCGTAGCCCATCAATTGATCGAAGCGCGGGCGCGGTAGCGAGGCCCGGAGCAAAATGAAAAAGCAGATGAAGCAGAAGGTCTTGAGCAAAAACCACACGATGGGCGGCAGGCCAGGCCCCAGCCAACCGCCGAAGAACAAAGTGACGATCATCGCCGAGATCAGCGTGATGCCCAGATATTCGCCGACAAAGAACATGCCGAATTTCATGCCCGAGTACTCGGCGTGGAATCCCGCCACCAGTTCGCTCTCGGCTTCGGGCAGATCAAACGGCAGTCGGCGCGTTTCGGCTATCCCCGCGATGAGGAAAATTACCAGTCCAAACAACTCCGGAATGCAAAACCACAAATGCCGCTGAGCCAGGACGATTTGGCGCAGGTCAAAGGAGCCCGCAATGAGCACCACTCCCATTAAGGACAGACCCATGAACACCTCGTAGCTCAGCATCTGGGCAGCGGCCCGCAAGCTCGCCAAGAGGGAATATTTGTTGTTCGAAGACCAGCCCCCCAGCACGACGCTATAGACGCCCAGGGAGGACATCCCCAGGAAAAAGAGCAAACCGATGTTGAGATTGACCACCTGAATGACCGACGTGAAGGGAATCACCGCGAAGGAAAGCAGGACGGTGACCATGATGATGGTCGGGGCGAGTACAAACACAGGCTTGTCGGCAAAGGGCGGAATCCAATCTTCTTTGGTAAAGATCTTGATCATATCCGCCAGCACCTGGAGCAAACCAAAGGGGCCGGTCCGATTCGGCCCGTAGCGGTCTTGCCACAGCGCCAGCAGACGCCGCTCCAGCCAAATCAGGAAGGCGCTGATGGTCAGAGCGACGAGCAGAACTCCGATGAGAATTGCGATGGAACGGGCTGGCTCTGTCATCGTACATCTCCTCTCGTGATTCTCCCCCACGCCGGCAGGCCCGCTGCTAGCGAGACTACCCCGGTTGGCAAGCCGGCTAGGCCTGGCGGCAGACCTGCCAGGATCTTGGCCGGCAGGGGCTTGGTTTCTCCATTGATGCTCAGCGACACGGGGTCATCCTCTTTCAAATGAAGTGCCGTGGCATCCTGCACGTTCATCCCCAAGTAGGGTTTAGGTGCTAGTTCCGCCACTGCAGGACTGAGCACGCTCAGTTCCTCGGAACCGAAAATGTGGTAGACCGGAACCACCAGCCATTCACCGGCTCGGCGTTGGAACGGACGAGGAACTTCGATGAAATACTCGGCGGCTGAAGTCGAAGGCGGCTCGAGCAAGCGCCGTCCCGGCTCGCCACCCTTGAGCGGACCAGCCACCTCCTCCTGAAACTTGTTCACCGCCTGCACCGAGTTCCAGCCCGGCTGCCAAAACCGTGGGATCAGAGGCGAAGGTGGCACACCATGGAAGCCTTCCATCGTGTAGGCCAGTGGAGAATCCGGGTCCGGCGGCGGCTTGGGCTCGTGGACGCTGATATTGGCATGCATCGCAGTCCGTCCGCTGTAGCGATGGGGCTCCCGGGCTATTTTCTGGCCGGCAATGCGGAAATTCGCCAGGGGCGCGATTTCAGCTACGGGTTTGAAGACCGGTAGCGCCTTGACCATCGCCCTGGTGAGTTCGTCCAGATTCTGCAACGGCGAGCCGGCGGTCTGGCTGAGCCAGCGCCAGCTAGGTTGGATTTCACCAGCCGGCAGAAAGACCTCGTAGAAACGCTGAGCCCGCCCTTCATTGTTGACCAGAGTGCCACTAGCTTCAGCGAAGGTGGATGCCGGCAGGACCACGTCGGCTTGGGCCGTAGTCGCGTTTGCCAGATGCTCCAGCACAATGACCTGCCGTGCTCGATCGAGCATACTTTTAACCAGCGAGGCCTCGGCGCGGCGGAATAGATCGTTCTCCAAAACAACCACTACTTCAGCTCTTCCGTTTTCTACAAAGTTGGCAGCGGCTTCAAGCGGCTCGCCTCCCATCAGAGAAAGGCCAAGGCTATTGCACTCCGGGGCGGTGAAGCTCAATGCGCCAGCATGCCCGGCGCGACACAAGGCCCATGCCACATTAGCCGCCGCCTGGAGCAACGCCAGGCTTCCGCAACTCGGGCCGGAAACGACCAGCGGGCGTTCGGCGGTTTTGAGAGCCTGCGCGATCTCCCGAACCAGGGCCAAGGTCTCGGCCGGTAAATCCGGCACGGGCGGGGCTTGATCGTCCAGGGCCTGGGCTACGGCAAGCCCCAAACGCGCGAGGTCGTCAGGTGCGGCGTGGTAAGTCTTGGTCGCAATATCGTTCAGCCGAGTGGCCGCAGGCGTGGCGAGGTAACAAGGACCCTTCTTATCCTGGATGAGTTCGCGTACGGGGTAATCGCTCCAAAGGGGGATTTTGAATTTGGCCGCCAGCTTCAGTGGCTGCTGGCGCACCGATTGGCGCAAGGCCAGCTCCATCATCGGTGCCACGTTTGTCAGATCCTCTCCTAGCACCAGTACGGCATCGGCCAGCCCTACTTCGCGCAAAGACGGGGAACGAGCGGGACCTTGCTGCAGGATTTCGACCATGGACCTCAGTAGTTGTGCGTCACGCGTCGACACGCCCTGGTAGAAGCGCTCTGGGCCGACCAACGCCCGCAGCGCGAAGTTGGCTTCGAGGGAGGCGCGGGGCGAGCCGATGCCGATGACTTCAGACCGATCCGCTACCAGCGTCATCAGGTGCTGCAAGACCTCTTCACCGCCGGCTGGTTGGAGTGGCCCACCACGCTTCCTCCGCCAAAGCAGCTGGCGCACCCGCCGCTCGCTGTTGACAAACTCGTAACCATACCGGCCGCGGTCACATAGGAAATAGCCATTGACCTCGTGGTGATAGCGGTTGCGGATGCGGCGCAGCAGACCGTAGCGCTCCCCGGGAATGGTGTTGCAGCCGACGCTGCAATGGACGCAAACCGAGGGTGCCGTCTGCAGATCCCACTTGCGCGTGTAGTGTTGCTTCAGGGTTTTGTCCGTGAACACGCCGGTCGGACAGACTTCCACCAGGTTGCCACTGAATTCGCTCTCCAGCACCCCGTCGGTATGGCGCCCGAAATAGACATGGTCGTGGGAGCCGAACACATCGAAATCCCGTCCACCGGCGTAATCGCGGTAAAAGCGCACGCAGCGGTAGCAGGCAATGCACCGGTTCATCTCGTGGTTGATAAGCGGACCGAGATACTGGTTGTGGTGGGTGCGTTTGAGAAAGCGGAACTCGCGGTAATCATGGCCGGTCATAACGGTCATGTCCTGCAAGTGGCATTCGCTGCCTTCGTCGCACACAGGGCAATCGTGTGGGTGGTTGACCATGAGCCACTCGATGACGCTCGCCCGGAACTGGCGAGCTTCGGGATCCTCAATGGAAATGCGGGTATTCGGTGCGGCAGGCGTCATGCAGGCCATGACGATTTTACCTTTGGTGTCCTTCTCGTCCTTGAACTGTTTGACGGCGCATTGACGGCAGGCCCCGACCGAGCCCAGCGCCGGATGCCAGCAGAAATAAGGCAGATTGAAGCCCAGCGAAAGACAGACGTGGAGGACATTCTGTCCGTCTGGAACCTCGAACGGCTTGCCATCTATGAGAATCGTTGGCATGCGTCCTCAACCTCCTGAGCCCGTCCTCCACGGGCAGTGTTTCTCGCGGATATGCCGCACGAAATCCTCGCGAAACATCTTGAGCGCGCTGGCCAGTGGCTCCATCGCCCCAGGCGCCAAGGCGCAAAAGGTCATGCCCGGACCGAGAAGTTTTGTGTGCCGGGCCAAACGTTCCAAGTCGTGGGGCTGTCCTTGGCCTTCCTCGATGGCTTGGAGCAGTCGGGCCGTCCAAGGCAGCCCGTCGCGGCAGGGCGTGCACCAGCCGCAGGATTCGTGCGCGAAGAATTTCTCCAGGTTCTGCACCATTCCGATCGGGCAGGTTCGGTTGTCGAGCACGACCATAGTGCCCGTACCCATCCGGCTGCCCGCTTTTTGCACCGCTTCGAAATCCATCTGCACGTCCAGATGTTCCGGTCCCAAAAACTCCGTGGAAGCGCCCCCGGGGATAATGGCGCGGAACTGGTAACCCTCCCGCATCCCACCGGCGTGTTCCTCCAGGATTTCGCGAATGGTGGTGCCCAACGGCAACTCCCAAAGCCCAGGTCTTTTGACCCGGCCGCTGACACCAAAAAGTTTGGTGCCACCGCTGCGAGAACGACTGAGCCGCCGGAACCATTCCGGCCCGTGATTAACGATGTGCGGGATATTGCAGAAGGTCTCCACATTATTCACGGTTGTTGGCTTCCCCCAGAGACCGCTGACCGGCGGAAACGGCGGCTTAGCTCTCGGTGTTGCCCGTTTGCCCTCTAAGGCATTCAGCAAGCCGGTTTCCTCGCCGCACATGTAGCGACCGGCACTAACGTGCAAATACATTTCCAGGTTCCAGCCCGAACCCAGGATGTTTTTGCCCAGGTATCCATGCGCATAGGCCTCGCCAATCGCTTGGTTTATCCGCTTTTCCGCCAGCTTGTAAGCCCAACGCAGAAAAACGTAAGCGATGTCGGCTTGAGTGGCATAAGCCCCAATGAGCATGCCTTCGATGAGTTGGTGCGGGTTGCCTTCCAACAGGTAACGATCCTTGAATGTGCCCGGTTCCATCTCGTCGGCGTTGGCGATGAGATATTTGGGATGCGGCGCGCTGGGGCCCATGGGGACAAAGCTCCATTTCATACCGGTATCAAAACCGGCACCGCCGCGGCCTCGCAGGTTGGAGTGGCTTACGGTGTCCACCACCTGTTTGGGGGTCATCTCGCGCAGGGCCTTGCGCAGCGCCTGGTAGCCGCCGAGCCGCTCATATTCCTGCATGTCGAGCATGCTCAAGTCAGGCTTGATGTCTTTGGTGAGCGGGCGCTCCATCTCATCAATGTTTGGTTGGCTGATAGGTGCCTGGCACGGTTCGGAAGCTGATGGCGAGCCGATTCCAACTGTTGATGGCGATTGCGGCCATCGTCAGATCCACCAGTTCCTTTTCGCTGAAATGCTGGCGCGCCAGCTCGTACACGGCGTCCGGAACATGGGAACTGGCGACGAGAGTGACGGCTTCGGTCCAGGCCAGAGCGGCACGCTCTCGGTCGCTGTAAAAAGGCGTTTCTTCCCAGACACTCAGTTCATAAAGCCGCTGCTCGTGTTCGCCCCGGGCACGAGCGTCCTTGGTGTGCATATCGATGCAATAAGCGCAGCCGTTAATCTGGGAGGCGCGCAGCTTCACGAGTTCAAGCAGCTCGGGTTCCAAACCGCTATTTCTCACATAGGCTTCCAGCCCTTGGAGAGCGTGAATCCCTTCCGGCGCCACGCGGACATACCTGATCCTTGGCTGCAGGTTCGCAGCCTTCTGCGTTTCGTGTTCGACGGTCATGGTGTTCATAATCTTCCTTTCTTTAATCGTTGAAGTGACGTGCTTATAGTGGCGCTCAGGGGTAGCGTTCCAGAATCTCTTCCAGTCGAGACGAGTCCACGTCTTGATGTAGATCCTCGTCGATCATCATAGCCGGGGCGTGATCGCACGTGCCCAGGCAGACGATGGGCAGGAGCGTGAAGCGGCTATCGGCCGTAGTCTCTCCCAACTTGATCTGCAACCGGTCCTGCAGCGTCCTAATGAGTCGCCCGTAACCCATGATCCAGCAGGTAACGCTGTCACAGACCAGGATGACGTGCCGGCCCACCGGGCGGCGGAAGATCAGGTTGTAGAAGGTAGCCGTGTTATCGAGTTCGTCCGGGGTCATCTCCAGGAAAGCGGCGATGTCCCGCAGTGATTCGTCCGAGACCCATCCACGATGACGCTGCACCACCTTGAGTGCCTCGATTCCAACCGCTCGCTTCTGCTCATAGCGCGGGAATTCGACTTCGATCTCGCGTTTCTCCTCCTCGCTTAACATGGTGTATCCCCTTCCATATCGGTTTCTCCTCATCACCGGTCCACATCTGCAAGAACGAAGTCAATCGCGCCCAGGATTGCCAGCAAATCGGGAATCATCACTCCGCGGCAAACCAGCGGCAGCATTTGCAGATGGGGAAAGGAGGGCGTGCGGATCCGGGTGCGATACGACACCGTGTTCCCATCGCTGATCAAGTAATACGTGTTGTTCCCCTTCGTTGCCTCAATCCCAATTGCCGCCTCCCCCGGTGGAATGACCGGTCCCCAGCTCACTCCCAAAAAGTGAGTAATCAGCGTCTCGATATCATGCATCGTCCGCTCTTTGAGAGGTGGAGTGGCCAGCGGATGGTCGGACTTGTAAGGCCCCGGCGGCATATTCTCGAGACATTGCTCGATAATGCGCAGGCTTTGGCGCATCTCGGCCACCCGCACGACGGCCCGGTCGTAGCAATCGCCGTTCTTCGCTGTGGGGATGTCAAACTCGAATTGGTCATAGCCCGAATAAGGTCGTTTCTTGCGGAAATCCCACTCCAAGCCGCATGCCCGCAGGCCCGGTCCGGTGACACCCCATTCAATCGCCTGCTCCAGAGTATAACGGCCGATCCCCTGGGTCCTGGCCTTGAAGATGCGGTTCTGCATCACGATTTTGTCGTACTCGTCGAGGCGCGGCGGCAGGTAATCCAGAAACCGGCGAATGATCCGGTCCCAGCCCTTCGGCAGATCCTGAGCCACGCCGCCGATACGGAACCAATTGGGATGCATCCGCGCCCCGCAGACTGCCTCAATAATCTCGAAAGCTCGCTCCCGATCAGTGAACATATAGAACACTGGGGAAAGGGCCCCCAAGTCCGCCGCGAAAGTGCCATACCAGACCAAGTGGCTGATGATGCGAAATAACTCGGAGAGCATGACCCGGATCACCATGGCACGACACGGGACTTCGATGCCGGCCAGACATTCGACCGACATCAGGTAAGCCAGATTATTCATGACACCTGCCAGGTAATCCACTCGGTCGGTATATGGAATGTAGGTGTGCCAGGATTGGCGCTCGCCCATCTTCTCAGCGCCTCGGTGGTGATAGCCAATATCCGGCACGGCATCCACGATCTCCTCCCCGTCGAGTTGGAGCACAATGCGGAAGACTCCGTGCGTGCCCGGGTGCTGCGGCCCGAGGTTGAGGAACATGAACTCGCTGTCTTCAGCCTGGCGCTGCAAACCCCATTCCTCAGGCCGGAATTGGAGCGCCTTGAGTTCCCGCTCCTCGTTGGCTAAGGGCAACTGGTAGGGCTCCATATCTGTCGCTCGGGCGGGATGATCTTTCCGCAAAGGGTGCCCAGCCCAGGTAGGCGGCATCAGAATTCGGCGCAGATGCGGGTGGCCTTCGATACCGATGCCGAACATGTCCCAAATTTCACGTTCATACCAGTTGGCCATTGGCCATAAATTCGTGATCGATGGGATCGAGGGGGATTCGCCTTGGAGCGGCACTTTAAGACGAACATCGGAATTCCGCTTAAAGGAAAGAAGGTGATACACCACGGTAAAGTCGCTGGCCGGTTGTCCATCCCGGCGGTTGCGCGCCCGCTCGTCGATGGCCGATAAATCATAGAGCATAGGGTAAGAGCGCTCGGCTTCTGATTTCAGGTAGGCCAGAACCTCCCGTGCACGTTCTTTGGGCAGCCACAGCGTTGGAATCCCATCGCATGTCGTCTGGGCGGTAAAGGCCGCGTCGGGAAAACGGGCCTGCAACTCTTGAGTAATGTCGGGCGCGGGGTTCATGCAGCACAGCCTTCATTCAGACCTCATCCGGAGAGCGCAGCGTTGTCGCTTTTTGGCGCTCTGGCCGCGCTTGATCTCGCAAGGAGGGCGGAGGCGCACGAATTACCCCTTGCGGCCCCACTACCCAGCTCAAAGGGCGCTTTTCCTTTCCCACGGCATCCCGCAGCAGCAGGATGCCTTGCATAAAAGTGTCTGGCCGTGGGGGGCAGCCCGGCACATACACATCCACCGGCAGGAATTTGTCGACGCCTTGGACTACGCTGTAAATGTCATACATGCCACCGGAGTTGGCGCAGGAGCCCATCGAGATGACCCAACGCGGCTCCATCATCTGTTCGTAGAGTTGTTTGATGATCGGCGCCATCTTGATGAAGACCGTCCCGGCAATCACCATCAGGTCGGCCTCGCGTGGTGAGCCGCGAATGACCTCAGCGCCGAAGCGGGCGATGTCGTATTTGCTGGTCAGGCTCGTCGCCATCTCCACGTAGCAGCACGAGAGGCCGAAGTTGAACGGCCAGATCGAATTCTTGCGTCCCCAAGCCATCAGATCCTGCAGCCGCGACAGGATGAAAATGCGGCGCGTCGCCGCTTCCAAGGACTCGCCATCAGAGGCGTCAGCCGGAGCATTGGGTTTGGTTAACGACCAGCGCATGTTGAGATTTCCTTTGGTGGTTCGGATCGGTTTCGATGATGCTTGAGGGATTCCCAGGTCAAAGCCCCCATACGCCACAGGTAAATCAGCGCCCCCGCCAAAACGCCGACGAAGATCAGAGCCTCGAAGTAACCCGGCCAACCGGCCTCGCGAGCTGCCACGGCCCAGGCGAAGAGATAGACCGCCTCAACGTCGAAGAGCAGGAAGAACATGGCAATGAGGTAAAAGGGCGCCGCCACGCGCAGCCGCGCCGAACCGGTGGGCAACATGCCCCCTTCGTATGGTTCCCCAGTAGCCCGCTCCTGGTGACGCTGGCCCAGGACATAAGAGATCCCGAGCATAGAGGTCACCACCAGCAGGACGCCGCCGAAATAGGCGACCAGCGGCCAGAGTGGAGTGGAGTCCACGCTGGAGCTCATGGAGCCCTCCATTGCGTATGAAAGACGCCTCGCTCATCAATTCGTTCGTAGGTATGGGCACCAAAGTAATCCCTTTGCGCCTGAATCAAGTTGGATGCCATTCGCGCTGTACGGTAGGTGTCGTAGTAGGCGAGCGAAGCCAGAAATGCCGAGCCTGGAATCCCGAGTTTAACGAGCGCCTCGGCTGTTGCGCGCAGATCCTCTTGAAGTTCCGATAGATCTTTAGCTAGTGCGGGATCCAGCATGAGCGTTGCGAGCTCCGGACGCGACTGATATGCGGCTACGACCTTTTCCAGGAGCCGCGAGCGAATGATGCAGCCGCCCCGCCAAATTCGAGCAATCTTTTCCAGTTCCAGCCCGTAGCGATGATGGTCGGAAGCGGAGCGCAACAGGGTCATCCCTTGCGCATAGGTCAGCACCATCGCGGCGTGCAGCGCGTTGCGAAGTTGGCCAAGAAACTCCGAACGGGTGCCACTAAACCGACCGACCGGCCCCTGCAAAATCCGGCTGCCGGCTATCCGGTCGGCTTCGAAGGCGGACAGGTCACGCATGGCCACGGCCGCATCAATAGTCGGCACCGGCACCTGAAGCTCCATGGCCTCCTGCGAGGTCCACAGGCCAGTGCCCTTTTGGCGGGCCACGGGGCGAATGAGGTCAATCAGGCGCTTGCCCGTTTTTTCGTCCACCTTGAGGAAAATGTCCGCGGTGATTTCCAGCAGAAAACCGCCCATCTCTGTTTGGTTCCACTCCTCAAAGACCGCGTGCAGTTCATCATCGTTGAGTCCCAGCCCTCTTTTCATCAGGCTGTAGCTTTCGGCAATGAGCCGCATCAAGCCGTACTCGATGCCGTTATGGACCATCTTGACGTAGTGGCCCGCCGGCCCCGGACCGCAATAGGTCACGCACGGCTCTCGGTCCACTTTCGCCGCGATCGCCTCGAAAATGGGGCGCGTCCGTTCGTAGGCTTCCCGTGCGCCGCCCGGCATGATGCTCGGTCCATGGCGCGCTCCCTCGGCCCCGCCCGAAATCCCCACCCCCAGCAGGTGAATCCCATCCTCCTCGAGCCTAATCTCGCGCAGCAGCGTATCCGAGAAGTGTGAGTTGCCTCCATCAATGACTATATCGTCCCGGCGCAAATAGGGCATCAACTCGCCCAGAACCGCATCCACTGGCGAGCCGGCAGGCACCAGCATCATCACCATATGCGGCATGTCCAAGGATTCAAAGAGACTATGCAAACTTGTAACGACCGACACTTGGCCGCCTTTGGCCTGGTCGCTCAAAGCCTGTCCTTTGGCTGGGTCCTTGTCATAGCCGACCACCCGAAAACCGTGTTCGGACATGTTAAGCACGAGGTTGCAGCCCATGACTCCCAATCCGATCATCCCCAGATGACAATTCTTTTGATTCATTTGTATTCCTCAAACCACCAACATCCCAATGCAGACGAATCCCCCATGCAGTCATTACAGTCATCGCCCCGTGGAATCTAACCCCTCCCGGTCCTATAACAAATAGGGGCATTCCCCACGCTTACGACAATTCCCACGGCAGCCCGTAATGACTGGAATTGGGCATCTCGTAGCCCTGGAGAGCATCAACAGCGTCCCGGCAGCCCGCACCACGTATGCGCATTCCGTTGCACCGGATGAAAGCTGCGATAATGTTAATCTGGGCCCGACTGACGGCCATTGTTCGGACGTTTGGAGGCTCTCCGGGATTTTCCGGTTCCAACGGAGCAGGAAGCATGCGTATCCAGGCAAAGACGATCTTGATATTTGCGTCGCCGCTCTTGCTGGCGATCACCGGGGCCTACTTTCACTGGTTATTCTTTGGATTGCCGGTGATTACCGTGCAAGCCCAACCACCGCCGGTCGGCGAACCTCAGGGTTTCCCCGGCTGGTTGCGCGCCACTCACTACGTCAATTTCATGCTCCTAATTCTTCTGATCCGCAGCGGGCTGCAGGTTCTCATGGATCACCCTCGACTTTATTGGAACCTGCATTGCACCCCCGGCACCGAGTGGTTGCGGTTGACGCCAGTTATAGTGCCGCGGGACCGGGTGTGGACGGCCAAAGATGATGCCCGGTATCTCTCACCTTGGATCGGGCTGCCAGGGCGGCGCCACACGGTGGGTATGGCTCGCCATTGGCATTTTCTGGGCGCCTTGTTCTGGGTGGCAAACGGTATCGTCTTCGTGGTGGTGCTCCTGAGCGGAAACCAATGGAAGCGACTGGTGCCCACCTCCTGGAAAATCGTGCCGGACGCCTGGGATATCTTCGTATGGTACGCCACCTTCCACATGCCGCAGGAGCCCAACGGCTTTTACCACTACAACGCGCTCCAACAATTGGCCTATTTCAGCACGGTGTTCGTATTGGCTCCCTTGGCGATCCTGAGTGGGCCTTCCATGTCACCCGCCCTGACCAACCGATTTCTTTGGTATCCCAAACTGCCGGGCAACCGCCAGATCGGTCGCTCCCTGCACTTCCTGGTGATGCTTGCTTTCCTGGTGTTCCTGATCATCCACGTGGCACTGGTCATCATTACCGGGGTTGCTCGCAACATGAACCATATCGTGCTGGGCACCGACAACACGCGTCCATTGGGGTGGATTCTCGGCCTGGTCGCAATTGCGGTTGTCGTTGCCGTCAATGGGCTAGCTTATTGGTTGGCTTGGAAGCGTCCGCGCGCCGTTCAGCACACAGCCAAAGCCGTGGTCACCCCCGTGATGAGCCTGCTGCTGGATCGGGCGGCGCCAAAGGCGGAGTTTACTCCGGCGGATATTTCGCCATTCTTCTGGGCCAACGGCAAGGTGCCTACTTCCGAGGAGTGGAAAGGATTGGCCGCGCACGGGTTCCGGGATTATCGGCTCAAGATCTTTGGCCAAGTGGAAAATCCAGCGGAGCTTTCCCTGGCCGAGCTTCGGGCGCTACCGCGAAAGACGCAAATCACCTTGCACCATTGCATCCAGGGCTGGTCCGGAATTGCCCAATGGGACGGGGTGCCTCTGGCTGACATCATTAAACGGGTACGGCCCAAGCCACAGGCGCGGGCGGTGGTGTTCTACTCTTTTGGCGAGGGGCTCGAAGGGGGTGAGTTTTATGACAGCCTTTCCTTACGCGATGCCTGCCACCCGCTGACCTTGCTCGCCTATGAAATGAACTCGGCTCCCTTGGGTGAGCTCCACGGTGCTCCCTTGCGTCTGCGCGTGGAAAACCAGCTCGGCTTCAAAATGGTTAAATGGATACGGGCCATTGAGTTTGTCGAGTCTACTCAGCACATCGGCCAGGGAGAGGGCGGCTACAACGAGGATGAGGAGTATTTCGGTGAATTGGCGAACATATAGGGAGGGCTATTAGTTAACCAAAATCGGGGAAAGGATGGTTACCATGGCGGCATTGAAGTTGAAGAACCTGGACGGGCTGGAATTCACGGCCAGGCGCGCACGGTTCGCGTTGAGGGTGGCTGTCTTTGGGGCGACGTCGATCATGCCACCCACCCGTTCGGATTGGCAACGGTCAGTGGCATCGTTTCTACGACCGGTGTTGCCGGGCTCACCCTGGGCGGCGGCCATGGTTACCTGACGCGCCGCTATGGTTTGACCATCGACAACCTGATTGAGGCGGATGTAGTGCTCGCCGATGGACGTCTGATTACCGCCAGCGAAGGCTCGAACAGCGACCTGTTCTGGGCCATTCGCGGAGGCGGCGGGAACTTCGGGGTTGTCACTTCCTTCCTGTTCCGCCTGCATCCAGTTAAAATGGTTTTCGGCGGACCCATGCTCTGGCCCGTTGAAAGGGCGGCCGATATCCTGAAGTGTTATCGCGAATTCCTTCCCGCGGCTCCGGTTGAGCTTTATGGCTTTTTTGCCTTCCTGAACGTTCCGCCGGGGCCTTCCTTTCCGAAGGAAATACATCTTCGGAAGGCCTGCGGGATCGTGTGGTGTTACTCGGGCGATGTGCGAAGGGCGGAGGAGGCCTTGCGTCCCGTCCGGGATCTGGGGCCAACTTTGTTTGAGCACCTCGGTCCGATGCCCTACCCAGCGCTCCAAAGCGCCTTCGACGGTCTCTATCCAACGGGCCTCCAGTGGTACTGGAAAGCCGATATCTTCAAGGCACTGAGCGACGAGGCTATCGCGCTGCATGTGAGGTTTGGCTCCAGCCTGCCAACGTTACTGTCCACGATGCATCTCTATCCGATCGATGGCGCGGTGCATCGGGTGGAAAGCCGCGACACGGCGTTCCGATTTCGTGATTGCCTTTGGTCCAGCGTTACGATTGGTATTGATCCAGACGCAGCCAACAATCCGCGCATGATTTCCTGGGCCAAGGAATATTGGGAAGCCCTGCATCCACACAGCGCGGGCGGGGCATATGTGAACTTCATGATGGACGAAGGCCAGGACCGCGTTAGGGCGACTTACGGCGAGAACTACGAACGCCTCGTCTAGGTGAAAACGAAATACGACCCGATGAACCTTTTCCGCCGCAACCAAAACATCCGGCCGCGATCTTGAAATCGCAGAGGGCTATGGCGAGCCATTACGCCGACCGAGCCCCAATGGGTGCCTACTTGGAAACAGCGCACCGGCCAACCGCGTCCTTTTCCGCTGGTCCTGAGCCACGAGTTCTCAGGCGCCGTCGAAGCCCTCGGCGTCGGGGTGACAGATTTCAAGCCGGCCGACGCTGTTTACGGCATGAACGACTGGTTTGCCAACGACGCTCAATCTGGGTATTGCGTGGCCCTAGCCTCCATGCTGACGCCCAAACCCGCATCCTTGGACCGTGCGCAGGCCGCGGTTGAGCCCGCCGGAGTTGAAACGGGCTCGTCCGGCTTTATACTAACGTAACTTTCACGCTGCCTTGCGGAGTTCCCCTCGAGCTGCGGAGTGTCTGAGCCATTCGGCGAAATGTGTGGATCCGAGGCGCGGGTTAGGGCCGGGGACGAGGCTTTGATCGTTGACCTCCAGGCCGTAGTAGCGCGCGCGGACATCGGTAATCAACTTCCGCGCATCGCCGGTTGCACTGAGATATTGCCGGACCAGTTCATCCTGCCGGATCTGTTCGGGCCCGGCGATTTCGACCGTGCCATTAATCGGCTCGCCAAGGGCGACATCCGCCAGCGCGGCAGCGACATCATCCGCCGCCATGGGCTGCATGAGAACGGGTGGTACCCGAACCATGCTACCTTCAGTGGCGAATTGGGCGATGCTGCCGACGAACTCGAAGAACTGTGTGGCGCGGACGATGGTGTAGGGAATTGGAGAGGCCTTGATCAGCCTTTCCTGAGCCATTTTTGCGCGGAAGTAACCGCTCGCAAGGAGGCGGTCGGTGCCGACGACGGAAAGGGCCACGTGATGTTTCACGCCTGCGACCGGTTCTGCGGCCAAGAGGTTGCGGCTTGAGGTCTCGAAGAATTCGAGCACCGCCTTGTCTTCCCACGATGGCGCGTTTGCGACGTCGACTACGACCCGAGCGCCGTCCAGCGCTTCGGCCAACCCCTCGCGAGTAATAGTGTTAACGCCCGAGCGGGGGGAGGCCGCCACCACCTCATGTCCCCGGTGGCGAAGGTTGTTCACCAGCCTTGAGCCGATTAGCCCGGTGCCGCCAATTACCACGATCTTCATATTCTTTGCCATATGCGTTTGTTGCCGAGAATTTCAGTTGGAGAATGCCAGCCGGCCTTCGTTCACCACTCAGGCTGCTTTTCCTAAGCGGCCAACCGGCGATTCGAGGCCGCATCCCGTGCCCGACTCAGCGTTTCGGCCAGGAGATCGAAAGGCTTGTTGAACTTGCTGATGCCCTCATCTTCCAATTGCTGGGTTACGGAGTTCAGGTCAATACCCAACTCGGACAGGCGCCTGAGTGTAGCCTCAGCTTCGGTCACGCCGTTTCCCAGCGTGAGTGCCGGTTGACCGTGATCGCGGTATGCCTCCAAGGTTTTCAGGGGCATGGTGTTAATTGTGTTCGGCCCGATCAGCGGCTCGACATACTTTAAATCGGGGTAAGCAGGATTCTTGGTGCTGGTGCTGGCCCACAGGAGCTTTTGGGTGCGGGCTCCGCGAGTTGCCAGGTTGCGGAAGCGCGCGCCGGCACAGATCTCCTCGTAGATCTGCCGCGCCACCTTGGCGCTGGCAGTGGCAACCTGCCCGTGAATTCTGCCAGCCAATTCGGCCCGCAGACCACCAGCTTCCATGATTTTTTCCAACTGCGGATCGATTAACACGTCAATCCGGCTCAGAAAAAAGCTGGCAACCGACGCTACCGGCCGAAGCGGCTTCTGCTGCGCCGCCAGTGATTCCAATCCCGCCAGGTAGGCGTTGGCCACCTCGCGATAGCGCGGCAGGCCAAAGAGCAGCGTTATATTGACATTAATCCCTTCGCTGATGAGTTGTTGAATGGCGGGCAAGCCTTCCCGCGTGGCTGGGACTTTGATGAAAAGGTTAGGGCGCTGGACCGCCGCCCAGAGTCGGCGCGCCTCAGCAATGGTGCCCTGGATGTCATGAGCCAAATGTGGCGAAACCTCCAGGCTTACGTAACCATCGGCACCTTGGGTGCGATCATAAGTGGGGCGGAACAGGTCAGCCGCCATTTGGATATCCTCCACCGTCAAAGCCTGGTAAATCTGCTCGACGCCCTTGCCCTCCAGGGCCAGGGCGTGGATCGCAGCGTCGTAATCGTGGCTCTCGCCAATAGCCTTTTCGAAGATGTCGGGGTTTGAAGTCACACCGCTCAGCCCGTCCTGTTCGATCAATCGCTGCAGTTGACCGGATTTGATAGCGCCACGGCCCAGATAATCCAGCCACACGCTTTGGCCCAAGGATTCGAGTGTCCGTAATGGATTGCTTTTCATAGTAATCTTTCAGTATCAGGCCGCTTTAGGCAGCCGTTGTTTGAGATCCTCGGCGCGAAACGGATGCTTCTCCGCGATGAGTTCTCTCGCGGCATCAACTCGCCCCCAAACATTCCAGAGCAGCACTCCCCGCACTCGCCCCTCTTTTTGATAATAAACCACGCCTTCGCGATGTGGCTCCTTCCAGTCCGCCAAAATGCTTAGTCGCGAATCCACCTCGCCGACCGCTTCATACCCTAACTCGAACAGATCGGAGTAGAAAAACGGCAGATGGTGATAGGGCTCGTTGCTTCCGGCCATATTCCGGCCAGCCAAGCGCCCCATGGTGTTGGCGTTGTCCTCGTGCTCCACCCGCAGGCGCCGATCCAGGGCGGGATTGTAAAAGAGCGCGACATCGCCGGCGGCGTAAATGTCCGGTTGGTTGGTGCGCAGAAACTCGTCCACCACAATGCCGTCGTTGGTTTCGAGTCCAGCCATCCTGGCCAGGTCGAGATTGGGCCGGATGCCCAAGCCGGCGACTACACCATCGACAATCGCCTCACGCTGGCTTTGAGTCTTTACGACCCACTGCTCGCCCCGTCGTTCCAATCCGGCAAGGGACTCGCCGGTCCATACCTCAACACCTTTTTGGCGGTAAAAGTCGTTCAGGAACTGCGACAACTCCGTCGGGAACATCCTCTGGCAGATGCCACTCCCAGGAAAGAGCATGACGACTTCTTTGCGATTCATCGCCAGGGCAGCGGCGAGCTCTGAGCCGATAAAACCACCGCCAATCACGGCAAAGCGCTTTCCTTTGGTGATCCATTCCCGGAGGCGGCGGTAGTCTCCAAGCGTCCGAAAATAGAGGATGTCATCCCCGCCAAAGGGCAAATGACGAGGCGAACCACCTGTAGCCAGCAGCAGCTTGTCAAACGAATAGACCTCCTTCGTGTTGTCAGTCACGGTCTTATGCGGAACATCAATGGCGTTGACTATGCGCCCCAGGTAAAGGTCAGCATTCCGGTCCCTGGTGTGGCGCCAGACACTATCCAGTGGCTTGCCTTTCCACAGCGCCTTAGTGAGGGGAGGTCGGTCGTAAGGAGGGTCTACGTCCGAGCTGATCACTCCAATGCTGCCTTGGGAATCAACTTCACGGATGCCACTCACCGCCGCATCGGCGGTCATCCCACCGCCGACGATCAAATACTTGTAATTTCGCATATTCCCCACCTCGGTTTAGCCGTGTTGAGGTTACCCCCCTCATCCGGTAGTCATCAGGAGTCAAAAGTGCCAATGTGCTCACACTCCACTGTAATTTCGTCTATGGCTGCCCAAATGCAATGCACCTTGCTTTGGCATTTGCCCTATTGGCCTTCGAGGTTATGGAACTGTGCAGGAGGTTGCCTATGTTTTTCTCTTCCGAGGCATTCAAAGCGATCTGAGCTTAGCCTACGTAAGTTCAAACACCTGCAGCTGACGGCTGGGCTATAGCCGGGATAATGATTTCCCGTTCCTTAAAACTGGCCCGGAGGTATTCCCGGTTCATTTGAACGATGAAGCGGACGCTGATCTCCTTGGGGCAGACGGCCTCGCATTCGCGGTGCATCGTGCAATTGCCAAAACCCTCCTGGTCCATATCCGCCACCATGCTGATAACGCGACGGGAGCGCTCTGGTTGGCCTTGCGGCATGAGGGCCAGATGCGAGATTTTGGCCGCCGTGAACAGGGAAGCCGACCCGTTCGGACACGCTGCGACGCAGGCGCCGCATCCGATACACGCTGCGGCGTCCATCGCCTGATCGGCGTTTGTTTTGGGCACCTGAACGCTGTTGGCTTCCGGCACGCTGCCGGTCTGGGCCGAAATGAAGCCGCCGGCCTGGATGATGCGGTCCAGGCTGGCGCGGTTGACCACCACGTCCTTGATGACCGGAAACGCCCTGTCCTGCCACGGCTCAAGCCGGAGGGGGTCCCCGTCTCTGAAGTTCCGTATTTGAAGCTGGCAAACGGTTGTCCCTCGCTGCGGGCCGTGGGCGATGCCGTTAATCATCATGCCGCAGGTGCCGCAGATGCCTTCCCGGCAATCGCTGTCAAAGGCAATCGGCTCTTCACCCTGACTAATAAGCTTCTCATTGAGGACGTCGAGCATCTCGAGAACCGACATCTCCGGCTCGACCTTGGTGGCCTCGTATTGGACCATACGACCTGGGCTCCTCGCATCCTTCTGGCGCCAGACACAGAGTGTGAGCTTCATGTGGCCGCTACCGTGGAATTAGTGAATCGCTCCGGTCAACACCCCCACCGGGATCGAGATGAACCCCAGCACGACCACCACCGTAATGCAGGTGGCCACCGGACGAATCCAGCCGGCGTACTTCGGATGATTGTAGCCCAGCGACTGAAACATGCTCCAAGCCCCGTGATACACGTGCAGCGCCAGGAGGCACATGGCGAAAATGTAAAGCGCGGCCACATACCACACTCGAAAGGTGGTCACGACGTTGTGATAGACGTTGTCCTGGATAAAATTCGGGTGCAACGTGCCGGTCGCCAGATGCAGGATGTGCAGCGCGATGAATAACGCCAAAAACACGCCCGTCCAACGCATCGTCCGGGAGGCCCAATTCGACCCGACCGGTTCCCACTGCTGATAGTCCACGGGCCGGCTTTTGAGGCTGATGAGGGACAACTGGTAGGCCATCACGATGTGGAGCACCACCGCCACCAATAGCATCGCCCGCGCCAGCCATAGCCAGCCACCGGTAGATTTCAAGAACGCGTCGGTGCCGTTGACTGCGGAGGCACCGCCATAAGCCAGCAGATTCAATGAGACATGCAAAAGGATAAAGCCAACCCCGACGATGCCCGTCAGGGCCATGATGACCTTTTTGCCAATGGTCGAACGATAAAACTACGCGATTTGCAGAGGACGGCTGAACGCTTGTACGGAAGCCCTTCTGGTCTTTGGTGCTTATCCCTTGTAGGTTAAAACACGGCCCCAGAGGCTCTTAGTTCCCCACAATCCCGACCTGAGGCATTCAAGTTGCACAATCTGGCTGTGGTCAACAAACAGGTTCACCTCGGCGCCATAGTTCTTGATGTACCAGGCAAAGACTTCCGGGTCAGCCGCCTCGAACATCAGCTTTTCCAGGCCCAGTTCATTGATGAATTTGGCGACCACATCCGTCCGCCAGGTCTTCACGTTCTCGGTAATGCCCTCTGACTCGACCATGATCATATAGGCACCTGCTTCCAGGAATCGTCGGGCTTGAGCGATGGCCCACTCGGGGCTGCGCGTGCCTTCGGCTTCCAACTCACCCGCTGCCGTCGCCCCACCCGCGCCGAATTGGATCCCTACCTCCGGCTTGGCCTTCAAACCGGCCTTTTGCACCTGCTCCAGCAGCCGCAACCAATCGTCGGTGGGGATGGTTATAAAGCCGCTGGAAACCTCAATGATATCGAACCCTACCGCCTTGCATTCCTGGATGTAACGGCGGACAGCCTCCGGGCCAAGAGTCAGCACGTGCTCAACGAAGCCGCCGGTCGAAACCAGCACGTTGTGCTCATGGCAAAACTCCAGCAGATCCCGCAGCACCTTTCGAGGCATGAGGCTGAAGGAGCCGCCGGCAAATTTGAGCGCATCCACATATTCGCCCATAGTCTCCAGGATGTCCTCCAGGTAATGCCGGCCCATCGGCGTGTAGTATGGTCCGCGAATTTCGGTCACCCCACGCGCCCGGGGCTTGTGGGGACGCTCGTTGGTGCGCAGAAAGCCAAAAGCACGTTCATTCTGTTTCGCTTGAGGTTGATTCATGCCGCTCTCCTCTGTTCGTGCATTGATGCCGAGCCGAGCCGAAGCTGCGCCAGCAGGCGGGTCAACTCTTTGACTGAAATCTGGTCCAGGTTGGCCACCGCCTGCTGAATCTGCCGGCGCAGGCCGGCTGTCGAAACGGCATAGCTCAGCCGCTCGAACTTTTTTACCACAGCCTGCCAACTCATCGGCCGAGTGCGGAATCCTTCGTAATCGTTTTGTTCGCGCTTGAGGACTCCTCCACCGTGCAAATGCACCTGAAGCCGAATGGGCATCTGGTCGGGAAATCGACGGCTGAGCTCTGCAGAGGGGTGGACAAAGACCTTCCGGAGCAGCTTTTGGACGTCGGGCCGTTGAATCCGTTCCGGAAGATATTGCTCCGGCATTACCTGGCCGTCCAGGATGGCCGTCGCCAAGATATATTGTAGGCTGTGATCGGCCTGCTCCTTGGTATGGACGACGGTCTTATCGCCCTCCTCACCGCCTCCAATAATGTTGTGCGCTACAGCAAAGGTCTCCAGTTCGATGCTCTCCACCTCAGGCGCTGTGAAGGGATGCTCTTTTTTGAGTTCCAGCAGGGCGTCGATGGCCGACTGCGAATGCACCTCAGCGTTGTATTTCTTCAAAATGACTTGGGTGACCTTTTCCAAGTCTTCTTTGGACCAGTCGAGTTCAAACGGCCCGGCAACCGACTCGACGAAACCTTTGTTCCCCTCGAACACTTCCAGCGGGCCGGTGATGCCACGCCGGGCCAGGAAGGCCGCATGCGTAGCGCCAAAAGCCGTGTTGGGATACGCCAGCCCTTTCCAGTGGGAAAGCGCGCCTGTGCGCGTCACCCTCAACGCATTAAAAGCGGTCCCGGCAATGGCAATGGCATTGGCAGTTTGCGCCGAAGTCAGACCCAGCGCTTTGGCTACACCTCCGGCCACGGCGTAGGCTCCCTGCGTGGTGTGGTCGAAACCCTTGTCGCGCACCGGGGCCACCTCGCTCAGCCGGCATTGGATCTGGTAGGCTACGGCCAAGGCAGCGAGCAACTCCCGCCCACTACACCCGACGTACTCGGCCGCGGCCAGCACCGGGCTGAGATTGTCGCTGGGATGGCACGTCTCGCCCGGAGCCAAAAAGCTGTCATTGAAGTCCAGGTAACGGACCAGAGCGCCATTATAAAAGGCCGCACGGTCCGGGGCTGTCCCACCGCCGCCGATTAAGGTGCAAAGACTGGCCCCGTCGAATTCCTCCACCTGTCCCCGAATCAAGTGGATGGGCTCCGCTGCCAAAGCCCCCAGCGCGCAGCCCAGCGCATCCAATACACAACTCTTGAGCTGCTCGCGGGCCTTGGACGAAAGTTGGTTAAAAGACGCACTGGTTACGAATCCTGCCAATTGTTCGACACGAGTCATGCGCCACCTCCGTGTTGAACCCTTCCAGTTTGCGACTTTAATTGCCCAGCAGCCGCCAGACGATCCAGCAGCATATGAAAATAAACCAACCCGGCATAAGGCTGCCACCGGGCCGTGATCCGGCGCACCCCCTCGTAGTCCAACGTCCTTCGCAGGTCCAGCCAACGCCTTAAGTTGTTGCGCGCACCAACATCATCTCCGGGATAAACATCCAGGCGTCCGAATCCCCGTAGCAGAGCGTATTCGGCGCTCCACCGGCCGATGCCACGCAGTTCGAGCAAGCGTTCAGCAACGGCTTGGTTGTCTGAGGTGTCCAAGGCCGCCCACTCCTGTGGGCGCTTGCAGAACGCTTGAGCCAGCTCGATCAGTGCCCGCCCTTTCTGCCGGCTAAAACCCAACTCACGGAAATCTTCGGGCTTTAACCCTGCCAGCTCTGCGGGCTGCGGAAAGGCGTGGAAGGAACCGGCGGTCCCTCTCGCCGCCAACCCGAACCGCTGTGTCAGGCGACTCAATAGGAGGATGCCGAGCGACAGGGACATTTGCTGGCAGGCGATGGCGTTGGCGAGAGCTTCGAACAGAGTGGGAAACCTTGGCGGTTTGACTCCACGGAAGCGTTCCACCAGTGGCCCCAGCCTGGCATCGCGCGCTGCAAGCTCGTAAAACTCACCCAGGTCACACCTGAGCCCCAGCAGACGCTCCAATGCTTTCCTGACCGCCGTGTGTTCCGTAACCGAGATCTCCTTCCCTGCTAGACTTACTTGGAGCCGCGGAGTTTCTGGCAAACCTGTCTGCCTTACGGACACTTCGACGGGCTTCTCTCCGATAACTAGCACCCGCTGGTAACTGCGGTCGTCCCACCGGTCAATGAGATTGCTGGGCCGTCGCCGCAGGGCCCAGACGGTCAAGTCCAAACGAAAGGGAGCGACCGGTTCGAGCCAGAAAGCGAAGGTCCGCTTTGCCGGCCTGCGGGCCAAGTGAGGGTGGAGAGTGGTTTTTGTTTTGGAGGTCGGTCTGGGCGAATGGCTGCGCGGCATTTGCGTCCAAGATCGCCGAGCGGTCTTGGAATCGGCTGGTCGACAACTAATGCGAGAATCCACTCTAACCCCCAGATACTTTAGCATCCTCCTTGAATTCGACCAAATCGGACGGCGGCGAACTCACAGGTGATCTGAGTACAAAAATCGGAGCCCCCAGCGGCATAGATCACGCCTTGGAAATGCGCAACCAAAAGGCCAAGACTGAAAGTCCCAGGATGAGGCCCAGGATTGTAGTGTTCAACAGTGGCCCTAAGTGCTGGTAGAAGCCGAAAACAAATGGGGAGATGATCAGCCACATGCTGGAGATTACGTTTAGCAAATTGCAGCCAGCTTGCTTGTGACTTCTTCCCGTGCCGCGGGCTATCGCCGTGAGCCCGATGATAATGCCCATGGCGATGCTGTTCCACATCGCGGCAGGGGTTCGGGTGAAATTCAGGATAAATGGAGCGACGATTAGCCAGAGGCCAGTCAGGACGCCCAGCTTAATCATGCTGCTGAGCGCCCGTTTGTCGGTCACAGCCACATTCACGCGTCCTCTGCTCCCCTGGCATGCTCTTGTCCAGCAGCGCTGCCTCTGTCGTGTGTTCCTCCGGCAAGTGTTCTTACTAGAGGTCGAGCATTATTATTCGGCGAGTCCCCGGCGGAACTCCACGTAATCAGCCTGACAATAATGATTCCGCTCCAATCCAGCCGCCGTCGAAGACCAGCAGGCCAGACAACCAATGAGGAGGTGGCCGAACTACTGGACAGTGCGGCCCGCTTACGCAAGCTCGAACGAATCCAGGCGAACAAGCAGGAGAAAGCGGGCACCGCTTCCGGGTCGCCGCTCGCTCCTGCTCCGGAGGCCGCCAAGATTTAGGCCAGGGATCTAGAAACACTCCTGCTTGACTTCGTTGGCGATGCACTGCTTCAGCCGTTTGACGTTCTGCTGTTCCTGCTGCTTGAAATCCTTCCAAAGCTTCTGCAGCTCGGCGTGACCATCCGCGTTGGCAATGTACTGGTCGTAGCGCCACAAGGCGTCCAATCGCTTGCTCAAATCCTGGACCAGGTCATGGTCATGATTCTCTATCCCCTGACTCTCGCCGATGTGTTCCATTTCTCTTTCCGCAACCATTGGCATAATAAACTCCTTCCGGTTTGTGCAGAGCGAGCGCTCCGCATTTGAACATAATCCGGTTTAGGGTCTGCTTTGCGCCCGCCCAACGCAATGGGGTCCGCACCGGAGCCCGCTCCATGCCTCTCAAGCAATGGAAACAAAATAGCCTTTCCAGGTCTGTTAATGTGCCGCCGGACCATTGGTATTGAAGGTTCGTCGTGGCGGTACTCGTGGTGGTCGGCACCCCCGTGTTCATGCTCGTGGCCCTCCCATACTTGCGCCGAATATCTTCATAGGGCAAATCTTGCTCCTCCAACTCCCGGACCGCCGCCATCTTAAACGCCTCGCTATATCGAATTCCATAATTTTGTCCTATTCGTTTTGCCATTTCGGGTGAC
>Ga0105240_10003088_pt1 | contig 26186 bp, 27 predicted proteins | sample KBSC54metaG_FD_80426 | JGI IMG/M metagenome (GOLD analysis project Ga0105240, IMG submission 80426) | Corn rhizosphere microbial communities from Kellogg Biological Station, Michigan, USA - KBS C5-4 metaG | ecosystem: Host-associated > Plants > Roots > Rhizosphere > Soil | place: Michigan, USA...
GCGCGTCGGGCGCGAACGCGACGAAGTTCTCCACCGCGAGGCGACGTGCGACATCCTCGATGTACGGATTGAGCCCCCGGTTCTCGTGGATCACCACCACGCCGGGGAGCTTGCCGGCGGCGTTCGCGGGACGCGCGAGGTAGCCTCGCATCGACCCCGATCCCTGCGGCGACGGGTAGTCCACGTACTCGGTCTTGATCCGCGCGTCGTCCTTCGGCACCTGCTGCGCCCACGCGTAGTTCGGCTTGAGGCTCTCGAGCATCGCGGCGGCGGTGAAGCCGCCGACCGCGTACTTGGTCGCGCGATCGAGGAACTCGCGCCGGCTCATCCAGCCGTGCACGTATTGATCGAAGAGCTTCAGCACCTCGGGCGGGAAATCGCTCGCGCGCTTGCGTTCCATGTGCATGTCCTTCTCGGGGAACAGGGGAAGAGAGGGAAACAGGGCGAGCGAGGATTCTAGTCCCGGGCGTCGCGGGCCCGCTGACGCTTCCGTGCTGCGAGGGAACCGTCGGCGGCGATCGGCGCAGCGGCATGCGGCCCCTTGACTTGCTGCGTTAGCTTGGGCTAACATTAGTCATGGCTAACGCAAAAGCGCTCCTCGCCGTCATCGCCGAGCCTACCCGCCTGGTGCTCGTCGATGCCTTGCGCAGCGGGCCGCTCACGGTGGGCGAGCTCGCCGCGCGCGTGCCGGTCACGCGCTCCGCCGTGTCGCAGCATCTCAAGGTGCTGAAGGACGCCGGCGTCGTCGGCGATCAGGCGCAGGGAACACGCCGCCTCTACCACCTGCAGGCCGACACGCTCGGCGAGGTGCGCGCCTATATCGACGCCTTGTGGGACGATGCGCTCGGCGCGTTCGCCGAGGACGTCGCGCGCCGCCCGCGCCTTCCGCGAAAGGGAAAACGCACATGAGCACGGTCGTCGCCTTCGAGGTTCCTCCGGTCGTCAAGGTCGTTCGATTGCGGTGCGCGCCTGCGGAGGCCTTCGAGCGGTTCACGCGCGACATCGACCGGTGGTGGCCGTTGCGCACGCATTCGCTCTTCCGCGACGACGCGGCGGGCGTCGCCTTCGAGCCGCGCGTCGGCGGCCGCCTTTTCGAGCGCAGCACCCGCGGCGAGGAGCAGGCGTGGGGTCGCATCTCGGCGTGGGAGCCGCCGCGCCGGCTCGCTTTCAGCTGGCACGTCGGCCGCTCGCCGGACAAAGCGCAGCACGTCGAGCTCACGTTCACGCCCGTCGGCGACGGCACCGAGGTGCGGCTCGTGCACAGCGGCTGGGAAGCGCTCGCCGAGCGGGCCGCGGCGACGCGCGAGGAGTACGAGCGCGGCTGGAACGTGGTGTTCGTCGAGCGCTACGGCGATTTCGCGCGCGCGGAGACGGCGCGATGAGCCGCGAGCCGCAGCTCGTCGTGTTCCACCGGCCGGGACCGAAATGGCGTGCAGGCGTATCGCCGTTCGAGCAGGACGGCGTGATGGAGCACATCGCGCATTATCGAAGCATGCTCGAGGCCGGCGAGCTGTTCCTGGGCGGCCCGTTCCTCGACGCGGAAGGCGGCGGCATGATGATCGCCGCCAAGGGCGTGGATCGTGCCGAGCTCGAGGCGTTCGCCGCGCGCGACCCGGCCGTCACGGCCGGCGTGCTGACGATCGAAGTGCGGCCGTGGCTGATAGGGATGTCCGCGGACGCCTGATCGTCGCGCGCGAAGCGCGCTACAGCAACCGGGCGAGGAACTCGCGCGTGCGCGCCTCGCGCGGCGCCTGCAGCACCTGCGACGGTGGACCGCGCTCGGCAACCACACCGCGGTCCATGAACACGACCTCGTCCGCGACGTCGCGCGCGAAGGTGATCTCGTGCGTCACGACCACCATGGTCATGCCGTCGCGCGCGAGACCGCGCATCACGTCGAGCACTTCGCCGACGAGCTCCGGATCGAGCGCCGAGGTGGCCTCGTCGAACAGCATCACGCGCGGCTCCATCGCGAGCGCGCGCGCGATGGCCACGCGCTGCTGCTCGCCCCCCGACAACCGGTTCGGATAGCGGTCCTTCTTGCCCGCGAGGCCGACACGCTCGAGGAGCGCCATCGCCTTCCGCTCGGCCTCCTGGCCATCGACGCCGCGCGCGAGCCGCGGCGCGAGCGTGACGTTGTCGAGCACCGTCATGTTCTGGAAGAGGTTGAAGCGCTGGAACACCATGCCGATGGCCGCGCGCGCTGCGCAGAGATCCTGCTCGCGCACCTCGTGCAGGCGATCGCCGACGACGCGATAGCCGACGAACTCGCCGCCGACGCGCACGTAACCTCCGTCGGGGCGCTCGAGGTGGTTGATGCAGCGCAGGAGCGTCGACTTGCCCGACCCGGACGGCCCGATGACCACCACCACCTTCCCCGCCTCGATGTCGAGGTCGATGCCTTTCAGCACCTCGACGCTGCCGAAGCGCTTGTGCAGGTCGCGGATCTCGATCATGTCGCGCGGGATGCCGAAGCCCGCTGCGCGGCGTCGTGCACGCTGCGGCCGAGGTGGCGCTCGATGAACCGCTGCACCAGCGTCAGCACGCCGGTCAGCACGATGTACCAGATCGACGCCACGATGAGCAACGGAATGGTCTCGTAGGTGCGCGTGTAGATGAGCCCGGCGGCCGCGAGGAGCTCGGTCACCGAGATCACGCTGGCGAGCGACGTGAGCTTCAGCATGCCGATGATCTGGTTGCCCGTGGGCGGGACGATGACGCGCAGCGCCTGCGGCAGCACGATGCGGCGCATGGTCTGCGCGCGCGTGAGGCCGAGCGCGGTGGCCGCCTCGCGTTGACCGGGATCGACGCTCAGGATGCCGGCGCGCACGATCTCCGACATGTACGCGCCCTCGCACAATCCCAAGCCGAGCGTGGCCGCGACGACCGGGGTGATGACGGCGTTCGCGTCGATCGACAGCCATGCCGGCGCGAGGAACGGGATGCCGAGCGTGATCCTGGGAAACAGCGCCGCGAGGTTGAACCAGAAGATGAGCTGCACCAGCGCCGGTGTTCCGCGGAACGCGACGATGTACGCGGTTGCCGCGGTGGAGAGCAGCTTGTTGTCGGACAGGCGCATGAGCGCCGCGACCAGCCCGAGGCTCACGCCGATCGACATCGCGTAGACGGTCAGCTCGATCGTGAGCTTGACGCCGTCGAGGATGTCCTTGCTGAAGAGGTATTTCCAGACGACCGGCCACTGGAAGTTCGGATTGGCGAAGACGACGTAGACCATCCACGCGAGCAGCAGGAGCACGACCGCAGCCGCCACCCAGCGGCCCGGCCGCGCGAGCGGCACGGGCGGAAGATCGAGGCGCGGCGTGCCGGGCTTCGCGGTGAAGGCATTGCTCGCGGTCGTGCTCATGTCGCGTCCGAAGCGGTCACTGCACGAGGCCGACCTCGGCACGCTCGGCGCTGAGGCTCCACTTGTCCCAGATGCGGTCGTAGGTCCCGTCCTTGACCATGGCCTTCAGCGCGGCTTCCATCGCCTGGCCGAGCTTGACGTTCTGCTTGTTGAACGCGATGCCGCATTCGACGGTCGCGCCGGGCACGGGACCGCCGGGCGCGGCCTCCAGCTTGCCGTTCGAATGCTTGGCCGCGACGATGGCGGTCGCGAATCCGACGCCCGCAGCCTCGGCGCGCCCCGACTCGACGGCGAGCACCTGCGGACCCTTGCCGTCGAACACGAGCAGGTCGATCTTCGCCTTGCCCGCGGCGACGCACTCCTCGGACTTCTTCTGCCACACGAGCAGCGGCTGCGTGCCCTTCTCGACCGCCACGCTGTGCCCGCAGGCGTCATCGTTGCGGACGCTCGTGGGATTGCCCTTTCGCACCACGAGGCCGTTGCTGAAATGGCCATAGCGCACGAACGAGACCTGCGGCAGGCGCGCCGGCAAAATGCCCATCGCGGACATCGCCGCGTCGACGCGGCCGCCCGAGACAGAGGGAATCATCGACGCGAAGCCCATGCGCTGGATGTCGACCTTCAGCCCGAGCTTGTCGCCGATCGCGCGCACGATGTCGACGTCGAGGCCGGTCTGCTCGTTCTTTTCGTCGAGGTAGTTGAACGGCTCGAAGTCGAGGGGCATGGCGACGACGAGCGTCCCCTTCTGCTTCGCCTCGTCCGGCAGCAGCGCGCGCGCGGCCTCGTCGACTGCGGCGTGGACGGCTGCGCTCGCGCACAAGGCGAGCGCGGCGAGCATCGACGCGACGGCAAGCGACGCGCGGCGTGCGAAACGGTTGTCAATCATGATTCCCTCCCTCGGTTGAACGGCCCAAAAGAAAATCTTCCAGCAGCGTCGTGACCTGCGCGGTCGCCTCGATGAGCAGGCTGTGGCGCAGTCCCGGCAGCACGTGGACCTCGGACGACGCGATGCGCTCGCCCATCAGGCGGGCCATTCGCCCGGTCGCGGCGAGATCGTGCTCGCCCGTGACGATCAGCGTCGGCACGCGGATCTCGTGCAGCCGGTCGACGAAATCCTCGGTGCAGAACACCGTGAAGGCGCGCAGGTACGATTCCGCGTCGCACGCCTTCACCTGTGCGACGCGCTGCTCGACGACGTCGGGATGCGCGGCCAGAAAGGCGTCGGTGAACCATCGTGTGCGGTTCGCCTCCGCGATGCCGGCCGTCCCGTGCTGCTTCAGGAATTCGATGCGATCGCGCGCACGGGCTCTTTCCTCCGGCAGCCGTCCACACACCGTGCCGAGGACGGCAAGTCTACTGACACGATCGGGAAAGTCGAGCGCCACCGCCTGCGCGATGGCGCCGCCGAGCGAGAAGCCGACGACCGCGCAGCGCTCGATCGCGCACGCATCGAGCACCTGCGCCGCGTCGCGCGCGAAGTCGTGGACGTCGACCGGGCCGCGGATCGGCTCGGACTTGCCGTGTCCGCGCACGTCCATGGCGACGACGTCCAAGCGCTTCGACAGGCGCTCGGCGATGGGATCCCAGTTGCGCGCATCGCCGCCGACGCCGTGGATCAACAGCACCGGCGAACCCGCGCCGCGTCGTCGAAATGCAAGGTTCATGGATTTCGCGGTATAAAAGGACGATGACCGGCGACCGCATCGACGTGCATCATCATCTGTTTCCGCCGCCGTTCGTGGCGGAGCTCGTGCTCCATTCGCATTACCTCGCGCGCGGCGTGGCGCGTCACTGGACGCCCGAGACGTCGCTCGAGGACATGGATGTCGCAGGCATCGGCACCGCGTTCACCTCGATCACCGCGCCGGGCCTGGCGCTCGTTGCGCGCCAGCGGCTCTTCACCGTCACGCGCGAATGCAACGAGTTCGGGGCGCGCATGGTGGCGGACCATCGCGCGCGCTTCGGGCTGTTCGCGAGCCTGCCGCTTCCGAACATCGACGATGCCCTGCGCGAGATCGATCACGCGCTGGGCGCGCTCCACGCCGACGGCATCGCGCTCCTCACGAGCTACGGCGACCAATGGCTCGGCGACCCCGCGTTCGCGCCGGTCATGGACGAGCTCGACCGTCGCGGCGCGGTCGTGTACGTCCATCCCACCGTGGCCGATTGCTGTCGCAACCTGGTCCCCGGCGTGGCCGATTGGGTGCTCGAATACCCGATGGACACGGCGCGCACGCTCGCGAGCTTGCTGTTCGGCGGCACGCTCGCGCGCTGCACGCGCATCCGGTTCATCTTCGCCCACGCGGGCGGCGTCATTCCGCTCCTCGCGGAGCATCTGGTCCGCGCTGCGCAGGTCGACCCGGCGCTCGCGGCCCTGGCGCCGAACGGCGTCCGCGCGCACCTGCGTGCGCTGCACTACGACACGGCCTTGAGGATGCATGAGGTCGGCATGACGTCCGCGTTGCAATTCGTCGACGCTTCGCAGCTGCTGCTCGGGACCGACGCGCCGTTGCGCAGGAGCACCGATCAGCTCGCGGAGCTGCATGCGCGCAATCTTCCCGCCGACGTCCTGCGCGCGATCGAGCACGACAACGCGCACCGGCTGCTCGATCGCTATCGCGCTACTCCGTGATGCGGATGTTGCGCTTGCGCGCGATGTCGACCCATTTGTCGATCTCGCCGCGCACCTGCTTCGCCAGCACGTCGGGACTGCCGCCACCGGGGTCGATGGAAAGCTGATTCAGCCCGTCGACCGCAGCCTTGGTCCTGATCGCCGCGTTGGCCTTGGCGTTGAGGAGATCGACGATGGCCTTGGGCGTGCCGGCCGGTGCGAAGAGGCCGTACCAGGTGATCGCATCGAAGCCCGGCACGGTCTCGGCGACCGTGGGCACGTCGGGGAACACCGACCAGCGCTCCTTGCTCGTCACGGCGAGGATCTTCACCTTGCCCGCCTTCACCTGCCCGATCGACGCGGTGCCGTCGAACTCGTATTGCACGCGCCCCGCGATGAGGTCGACCATCGCGGGCCCGCCGCCCCGGTACGGCACGTGCGTGACGTTGATGTCGGCGAGCGACGCGAAGAGCTCGCCCGCCAGGTGGTTGATGCTGCCGTTGCCGTACGACGCGTAGTTGATCCTGCCGGGATTGGCCTTGGCCGCGGCGATCAGGTCCTTCACCGACTTCGCCTCGAACGACGGTGTGGCGAGCAGCATGAACGGCGACGATCCGATCAGCATGACCGGCGCGAAATCCTTCACCGGATCGTAGTTGAGGTGCTCGTACACCGCCGTGTTCGCGCCGTGGGTGCTCGGCGTGCCGACGAGCAGCGTATAGCCGTCGGGTGCCGCGTGCGCCGCACGCGCCGTGCCGATCGTGCCGCCCGCGCCGGCATAGTTCTCCACGACCACGCTCTGGCCGAGCTGCTCGCCGAGGCTCGCGGCCAGGATGCGCGCGGCGGCGTCCGCGCCGCCGCCGGGCGGGAAGGCGACGATGAGCTTGATCGACTGCGCAGGGTATTGCTGCGCGGAGACCGGCAACGCAAGCACGAGCAGCAGCAGCGCGAGCAGACGGCGCATGGCGAATCCCTTCAGAACGCGAGGATGCGTCGCGGATTGTCGACGAGCATGGTCTCGAGGTCGCGCGCGCGGAATCCCTTCCTCTCGAGGCGCGGCGCGAAGCTCTCGAAGAGATAGCCGAGGCCGACCTTCTCGTTGAGGAGCTGCGGGTTCTCCTCGGTCGCGGGGCCGCGCGGATTGAAGAACCACCGATCGTAGGTGATCGTCATCTGCGAAAGGAAGCCGCGGTCCGCCAGCTCGCACATCATGGTCGCCATCGACTCGTCGAGATCATCGACGCTGTCGTGCCGCCACGGAATGCCCATGTGGTCGACCTGCACGCTGGCGCCGCGCCGGCACACCTCGACGATCTGGTCGACGCTCCGCGGCGCAACGAACATGTGCCCGATGATGACCTTCCCCGGATCGCCGCCCTCCTCCTCGATGATGTCGAGCTGCTCGATGCCCGGGTTGGTGACGCGATAGTCCTCGGGATCGGTATGCGTGTTGATGCACACGCCAAGGCGCTTTTGCGCGCGACCGGCGGCGCGGATCAGGCGATCCTCGGCCACGGTCACGTGGCGGCCATGCGCGCCGACGGGGCTCGGCTTGGGATTGACGCCTTCCTGTCCGGTCGCGATCTTGATCGCACCCGCCCTGATGTCGGTCTGCATGCCGCCGAACACCATGCCCTGCGTGATGTCGCGCGCGTAGAAGTCCGCGAGCTCGTCGACGGTCTGCCGCTTGAACCAGTACGGCAGCCCCATGCTTTCCGGGAAGAAGCCCGTGACCGCGATGACGTTGCAACCCGTGCGCTCGGCCACGCGCCGCATGAGCTCGGGGTGGCGTCCGACCTCGCAGGGCGTCATGTCGACGATCGTGCGATAGCCGAAGTCGTCCATCCCCGCCTTCAGCTCGCGCGCGATGCGATCGACGGCGTCGTCGAGGCGAAACGACGACAGATGGTCGTATTCGCCGCCCGGATACGTGTAGAGCAGATGCTCGTGCGTGAGCGTGCGGCCCATCGAGTCGGCGGGAACGTCGCCCCTCACGGTACGGATCTTCATTTCGCTCTGGCTTCCTTGGAGGCTGGATCGGCGAAGCTGCGCTCGGCGGCGGCGAGATGCGCCTCCATGGCGCCAGCCGCGCCGTCGGGGTCGCGGTCGACGATCGCGTCGTAGATCGCGCGGTGCTCCTCGGCCGCCGCGCGCCGGCGGTACGGGACGCGCGCCGCGGCGAGCGAGTGTTCCTCGAGCACGCTGCGCAGATCCTCGACCAGCTTGACGATGAGGGGATTGCCCGCCGAGCGCGCGATCGCGATGTGGAAGCTCGCGTCGAGCAGATTCCGGCGCGCGGGATTGTCGGCTTCCTCCATGCGGGCGAGGATGCCGGCGAGCTCGCCCACGTCGCGGTCGCTGCGCCGCTCGGCGGACAGCCGCGCAGCCGGTATCTCGATGCAGCGGCGCACCTCTCGCACGTGAGCCGGCGAATAGCGCCCCATCAGCAGCGGGACGCGCACCCGATCGGACACCACGAACGTGCCGATGCCGGGTTGCGACGTGGTGAGGCCGAGCGCCTGCAGGCTCATCAACGCCTCGCGCACCACCGGGCGGCTGACGCCGAACGCCTTGCAGAGCTCGCTTTCGGAGGGCAGTCGCGCGTCGGGCGGATACCGCCCTTCGGCGATCTGCGCCTGCAGGCGCGCGAGCACGTCGGCCACCGCGCCGCGGCGTTGCACGAGGTGCAGGCTCATGTCAGACAGGCAGGCTCCAGCAAGCGTTCGGTGAGTACGAAGACCTTTTCCGCGAGCCGCATCTCGCTGTAGCATAGCGCGAGTAGGCGGGTATCAGCCTGTCTGACAGCTTAACCCGAACGGAGCGACATGGGCAAGATCGGTGTATTCCTCTACGACGGCTTCCAGGAGATGGAATTCTGGTATCCGGTGCTTCGATTGCGCGAAGTCGGTGCGGACGTGGTCGTGATCGGCGTCGCCGGCGCCGAGGCGGCGTCGAGCGTGCTCGGCTATCCGGTCGTGCCGAACGTGGCGATGAACGCGACGTCGCCCGGCGACTACGCGGCGCTGGTCATCCCGGGCGGCAACGTCGCGCGTCTTGCCGACGACGGCGCATTTCGCGCGTTCGTGCGCGACGCCGCGCAGAAGCGCGTGCGCATCGCCGCGGCGTCGCAGGCCGCCTCGCTCGCGCCGGACAGCCTCGTGGCCCGCACGACGGACGACGTCCCGCAATGGACCCGCAATCTCATCACGGAGCTTTCCCGATGAACCTCGTCGATGCCCAGATCGCCGTTCTCGCCGAGAACATGTACCAGGAGCTCGAGCTCTGGTATCCGCTCATGCGGCTGCGCGAGGAGCGCTGCAACGTGGTCGTGGTCGGCCCCGCGGAGCAGACGTATGCGAGCAAGCTCGGCTATCCCGTCAAGCCGGACATGGCGATCGCCAACGCCGATCCGGCCATGTTCGACGCGGTGGTGATCCCCGGCGGCTTCGCACCCGAGAACATGCGTCGCACGCCGGCCCTCATCGACTTCGTGCGCGCGCTGCACGCGCGCGGCGCGCTCGTCGCCGCCGTGTGCCACGCGGGACTGGTGCTCGCATCGGCCGGCATCGCGCGCGACCGCGACCTGACCTGCGTCGCGCTGGTGAAGGACGACGTCATCCACGCGGGCGGCCGCTATCGCAACGAAGCCGTGGTGCGCGATGGCAACCTCATCACCTCGCGCCTGCCGAGCGACCTCCACCTCTTCTGCAAGGCGATCATCGACTACCTGCGCGAGGCCCCGCGCGTCGCGACGCACCCGCTCGACATGTCAAAGGATCGCGTTTCGGCGGCGTACACGCACGTGGCCGAGCTGTCGCAAGGCCCGCGCGGCATCGCGTCGGCGGATTACACCACGCTGGTCAAGAGCGGACCGCGCGTCCTGTAGATGGAGCGCATCCGGGTCTGCGGCGCGCCCGCCGTTCGCGGTCGCGAATACGGCCGGCTTGCGTCGGGACGCATCGCGCGGTGCATCGCGGCCTATCGCGATCTCTTCGAGCATCGCGCGGGCCTCGACTGGCCAACGGCGGTCGCGCACGCGCGGACGTACATCGAACCGATCGCCGCGTTCGCGCCCCGCTCGCTCGCGGAGATGCGCGGCATCGCCGACGGGGCGGGCGTGCCCTTCGACGCGATCCTCGTGCTCAATTGCCGCAGCGAGCTCATGTTCGCCGCGGCGCGCAAGCAGGGCGTGACGCCGCCCGGCGAGTGCACCTCGTTCGCAGTGACGCCGGATGCGACGCACGAGGGCCACATGCTGCTCGGCCAGAACTGGGACTGGGTGCCGTTCGCGCGGGAAGTCTGCGTGCTCCTCGTCGTCGATCGCGACGACGAGCCTTCGTTCGCGACGATCGTCGAGGCCGGGATGCTGGCCAAGGTCGGCATGAACGACGCGGGCCTGGGTCTTTGCACGAACACGCTGGTGAGCGAGCGCGACGCGGGCGCGCGCGGCGTGCCCTACCACGTCATGCTGCGTGCGCTGCTCGGTGCCCGATCCGCGGCCGAGGCGGCTGCCATCCTCGGCTCGACGGAGCGCGCGCTGTCGGCCAACTACCTCGTCGCCGACCGCCAGGGCGACGCGGTCAATTTCGAGACCATCGCAGGCGGCGAGGCCGACATCCACGCGACCCGGCCGGAGCATGGTTTCCTCGCGCACGCCAACCACTTCCTCGCGCCGGCGTATTGCGCCATCGACGCGTACGTCGCCAACAGTCCTCACAGCCTGACGCGGCTCGAGGCGATGCGTCGTGGCCTCGCGGCTGGCGGAAGGGTCAGCGTGGAGCGGCTGCAGGCGGTGCTTTGCGGCCACGACCATGCCCCCAACGGCATCTGCTCGCACCCGGATCCGGCGGCTCATCCGCTCTACGCGCGCACGACCGTCGCCTCGTTCATTGCCGACGTCACGACGGGCGAGTTCTGGTGGACTGACGGTCCGCCGTGTGCGAGCGCGTACCAGAGCTACCGCTTCCGCAGCGCGGTCGCGTCGTGAATAATAGTCGGCGATGAGGCTCGACGAAGACGAGATCGCGCACTACCGGCGCGAAGGCTGGGTGGTGCCGCGCTTTCGACTGCCCGCCGACGAAGTCGCGGGCATGCGCGACGCGCTGGATGCGCTGATCGCCGCCAACCCCGGCGTGCGGCCCGAGAAGCTCGTGTCGGCGCACGTCGAGGGCGACAACGGCGAAGGCGTGCGCGGCGACGCGCGATTTCTGGCGCTCGCGCGCGATCCGCGCATCGTCGATCTGGTATCGAGCGTGATCGGCGACGACGTCGTCCTGTGGGGCTGCCACGTGTTCTGCAAGCCCGCCGGCGACGGATTCGAAACGCCGTGGCACCAGGACGGCCACTACTGGCCCATCCGCCCGCTCGCCAACTGCACGGCGTGGGTCGCGCTGGAACCGTCGAGGCTCGACAACGGCTGCCTGCGCGTCATCCCGCGCTCGCACCTGTCGCAAACACTGCACGAGCATCTGCACGAGAACCGCACGGATCTCACGCTCAACCAGCGCCTCGCCGCCGGCAGCTTCGACGAGCGCGATGCGGTGGACATCGAGCTGGAGCCCGGCCAGATGTCGCTGCACGACGTCTACATGATCCACGGCGCGCGGCCGAACCGCTCGCACAGGCGGCGCACGGGCGTGGCGCTGCGCTACATGCCCGCAACGTCCGTCTTCGAGCGCAACCTGCGCCCCGCGCACGGCAAGACCGGCGTGCCGGTCGATTTCGCGCGCCGACCGCTATGGCTCGTCAAGGGCGTCGACCGCAGCGGACGCAACGACTTCGAAGTGGGGCATCGCCGCAGCGGATCGGCCTGATGCAATCGGTGCTCGCGGTTCGCACGCAGGGGCCCGGACTGTACGAGTTCACGCGCGACGTCGATCGCTTCGTGCGTGAAAGCGGGGTCGCCGAAGGCCTCCTCACGCTGTTCGTGCAGCACACGTCCTGCTCGCTGTGCATCCAGGAGAACGCGGACCCGGACGTGCGCCGCGATCTCGAGGAATTCTTCCGCCGGCTCGTGCCGCCTTCGGATGCGCCTTCGATGCAATGGGTGCGGCACACCACCGAGGGCCGCGACGACATGCCCGCGCACATCAAGGCGGCGCTCACCGCCGTTTCGCTCGGCATTCCCGTTCGGGACGGGCGCCCCGCGCTCGGGCAGTGGCAGGGCATCTACCTGTTCGAGCATCGCGACGACGCGCATACTCGGCACGTGATCGCGCACCTCGCCTAGCTCGCGCCCGCGGCGTCGCTCGGGAGTGCGCGCCTTCGACATGAGGACGTTGCCGGCGATCGCGCTCCTGCTCCTCGCGGCGATGACGCTCGCGCGGGCCGGCCCGTTCGAGGACGGCGTCGCCGCGTACGACCACAAGGACTACGCGAAGGCGCTGGAGCTCTGGCTGCCGCTTGCCCGCGCCGGTGACCCTACGGCCCAGTTCAACGTGGGCGTGCTCTACGAAAAGGGTCTCGGCGTCGACCCGAGCGCCACGGACGCCGCGCAGTGGTACCTGAAGGCAGCCGAGCAAGGCGACCTCGGTGCGCAGTACGCGCTCGCGGTGCTCTACGAGAGCGGCATCGGTGTGGCGAAGGACGTCGACGCGGCGCGCAGGTGGTATCACGCCATCCTCGACAACCCGGCCTCCGACAAGGCTGCGACGGCGACCAAGCAACGCGCGCAAGCGCGGCTTGCCGCGCTCGTCAATGCGACGCAGGACATCGTCGAGTACCGGGGCGGCCGATTCGTCATCGCGCGCGCCGCCGACGGATCCTGCGTGGTCGGCCTGCAGGGCGCCATTACCCCGGACGCGGCGCAAGGCTTCCGCAGCGTCATCGCCAAGGCGGCGGCAGCAGGATGCGACAGGCCGTGGCTCCTGCTGGAGTCCCCCGGCGGACTGCTGTTCGACGCGCTCGATCTCGGCGTCGAGCTCCACCGGGCCGGCTTTCGCACCATCGCGCGAAACGCCTGCGCGTCCGCCTGCTCGTTGTTGTTCATGGCCGGCAGCGAGCGCGTTCTCGTCGGATCCGGCGCCCGGATCGGCCTCCATCAGTCCGCGCGCCGGCGCGGCAACGACCGCGTATGCGATCCGACCACCTACAGCAGTGCGTCGCGCGAAATCGCGGGCTATCTGAAGGCCGTCCTCCCCGAGCACGCCGACGACCTCATGAAGATCATCCTCGACACGCCGTGCGACACCATCACCTGGGTCACCGGGCAGCGCGCGCTCGACCTCGGCATCGCGACCAGGACCGAATGGCGCGACGTGCAGGTAGGACCGCCGCAGAAGCGCAGGTCATCGCGCTAGGACAGCGCGAGCCGGAACGCTTCGTCTTCGGTCAACGCGGCGCCCTGCGCGTCGACGCGCTTGCGCGCGTCGGCCGAGAGGCCCGTCTTCAGGATCGCCTCGAGCCGAGCCTCGAGCGGCGGTCCGTGCACGCTCGGGTTCTCGCCGCTGCGCGCCTGGGCCGCGCGATCGTACGCGGCAATCCTGGCAGCCGTGTCGAGGTGACCACGCAGCGCATGCGCCAGGGCGAGCGGCAGCAGCAGGCGGTGCTGATCGCCTTCGCGCACCAGCCGCGGATGCGCGTTGCGCGCCGCGGCGAGCGCTTCGTCAACGCGCTCGAGCATGAGCCACGCGACGAGCTCGCCGAAATACAGGTGCCCTGCGCCACCGTCCATGCCGAGCGTGGCGAGGCGCGCCGTCGCCGCGCGCGAGTGCTCGATGGCATCCCGCGGACGGCCGACGAGCACCTCCATGAGCGCCACGTTCGACGTCGCGTACAGCGCCGCGGCCTCCACGCCCGCCTCACGGCAGATTGCGACCTGGCGCTCCGCGCAGGCCAGCGCGTCCGCGTACCGCTGCTGCCTCGCGAACCAGAAGCAGCGCGCGAACTGCAGCTTCGCGCGCTGGCGCGCGGGCCAGTCGGGCTGCTCGATGCGCGCCGACTCGTCGATCATCGCCTTCATGTCGTCGAGCGTCCCGAATCGCGTGCCCTGCACCGCGGCGAAGGCGAGCGCGTCGAACGTGCGCTGCGCATCGCCGAGCTCGCGATACAGCCGCGCGGCGCGCACGCCCGCCTCGTAGCTCTCCCTGCGGATCGAATACACCCCGATCTCGGCGATGGTGAGCCAGAAGCGCGCCGCGTCGGCCTTCGACACGCCGTCGTCGATGAAGCGACGCAGCGCGAGGCATCGGCCCAGGCCCTCGGCGAGATGAAACGACGACCACCACACGCTGTACGAGACGCCGGCGAGCGCGATCGCGAGCGGACCATCGCGCGCGCTCTGCGCCCATTCGAGCGCGGCGCGCATGTTGTCGAGCTCCAGCCGCGCGGCGACCTCGATGCCGCCCGTGGCGCGCCAGCTCCAGTCATTGCGCTCGTACGGCTCGAGCAGCGCCAGCATCGCGTGCGCGTGCCGGCGCAGGGTCGACTGCATCTCGCCCGCTTCCACGAGGCGCTCCAGCGCATAGGCGCGCGTCGTCTCGAGCATGCGGTAGCGCGGAACGTCGTCGCCCTCGGCGAGCACCAGCGACTTGTCGACCAGCGCGCCCAGGTGATCGAGCGTCATCCACGGATCGATGCGATCGTCGCTCGCGACGCTTTGAGCGGCTTCGAGCGTGAATCCGCCTGCGAACACGCCGAGCCGACGGAACACCGCCTGTTCGTCGGCCGTGAGAAGCGCATGGCTCCACTCGAGCGTCGCGCGAAGCGTCTGGTGACGCCGCAGCACCACGCGCGCGCCGCCGGTCAGGAGATTGAAGCGCTCGTGCAATCGCGCACGCAGCCCTTCCACGCCGAGCAGCGGCAAGCGTGCCGCCGCGAGCTCGATCGCGAGGGGTATGCCGTCGAGGCGCCGGCAGATCTCGGCCACCGCGGGCCGGTTGGCTTCGGTGAGCGCGAAGCGCGGATCGGCCGCATGCGCGCGCGCGGCGAAGAGCGCCATGGCGCCGCTTTCGGTGTCGCGCCCCGTCCCATCGTCGACCGCGAGCCCGCCAAGGCGGTAGACGTGCTCGTCGCTCGCCTTGATGGTTTCCTGGCTGGTGACGAGGACGCCGAGGGCCGGCGCGGCGGCCGTGAGCCTCTCGATCATCGCAGCCACCGCATCGGCCAGGTGCTCGCAGTTGTCGAGCACGAGCAGCGCGCGCTTGCCCGCGAGGTGCGCCTGCAACGCGTGCGCGGTGGGCCGCTCGCCCTCGATGCCGGTGTCCATCGCCTCGGCCACGGCAGAAGGCACGAGCCCGCCATCGGTCAGCGCAGCAAGCTCGACCCACCAGATGCCGTCGCCAAACGCCGCCGGAGTTTCGTCCATCAACTGCCTTGCGACGGCTTGCGCGACGCGCGTCTTGCCGATGCCGCCCGCGCCGGTAATGGTGACGACTGCGTGGCGCCGCACCAGCGCCGTCACGGCGGCGATGTCGCCGTCGCGGCCGTACAGCGTCGGCAGGCGCGGCGGCAGATTGGAGCGACGCCCGGTTGCAATGTCTTCATCGCCGCGTGCGCCCGGCGCGGGATCAGGCGGCGCGCGGTCGGCGCCGCTTCGCGCAACGGGAAGGTTGAACCGATAGCCGCGGCCGGGGATCGTGGCGAGCGCGGTGTGGCCCAGGATCTTGCGCAGCGTGGAGATCTGCACCTGGAGGTTGTTCTCCTCGACGACGAGCCCGCGCCAGACCGTTCCGAGCAGATCGTCCTTCGTGACGAGCGACCCGGGCCGATCGGACAGCGCGACCAGGAGATCGAACGCGCGCGCGCCGATCGCCACCGGCGTGCCGTCGGACAGCAGCATGCGCTCGGACGGCCGCAGCTCGAAGCGGTCGAAGCGGCGTGTCGCCGTCGAAGGCGTCCAGGTGCCCGTCGTTTGCATGGCGGCGAGTCTAGCGTGCGTCGGTGGCTCGACGACGGCGCCGCGCGCACGTTTCAGGAAAGTTTAAGGCGCGAGGCCGCCGGGATTGCACGATGCCGCCGGAGGCTCGTGACGTGGCCGCGCGTTTGTCCGAGGGCTGCAACCGGCGCGGCAATGCGCCCTGCCGCATGCCGGTGCATTTCATGCCGCCTGGACGACAGCGCGTCTCACGGCGCTGGAACCGCATTCGCGGTTTACCGTATCGTCGCGTCTCGCTTCCCCGACCGCAACCATGACCGAGCCGACCTCCTCCGCCCAGAAGGGCGCCCTGCGCGACCTGCGCGACGCGGTGATCGTCGTGTGGTGGCGCTTCTTCGATTGGCTCGCCGTCGTCTCGTGGACCAAGCTGCTGCTCGTGTCGGGGCTGGGCTTCATCCTCGCGGGCATCCTGCAGCATCCGATCCCGTGGCTGATGTTCGTGGTCGCGTCGGTGATCATCAAGATCATCGCCGGCGGCAAGCGCCGCGCCGAGCTCAGCGCCGACGAGGCGACGCAACGCGCGCACACCGAGCAGCTGCAGCGCACCGTGGTCGAGGCGCGGATGGAAGCGCTCCAGGCACAGATCGAGCCGCACTTCCTCTTCAACACGCTCGCGAGCATCGACCAGCTGATCCGCACCGACCCGCCGCGCGCCTCGAAGATGCAGCAGAGCCTCATCCGCTATCTGCGCTCGGCCATGCCGCAGATGCGCGAGGGGAGGCGGCCGACGCTCGGCCAGCAGGTGGGCCTCTGCACCGCGTTCCTGGAGATCATGGCGGTGCGCATGGAGGATCGATTGCAGGTCGTGATCAACGTGCCCGAGGGGCTGAAGTCGGCCGTCTTCCCGTCGATGATGCTGCAGACGCTGGTGGAGAACGCGATCAAGCACGGCCTCGAGCCGAAGACCGAGGGCGGCCGGGTGGAGATTCGCGCCGAGGTCGTCGACGGTCAGCTCGCGGTGCACGTGCTCGATACCGGCCTCGGCTTCGCGCCCAAGGGCGAAGGCGGCGTCGGCCTCGCGAACGTGCGCGAACGGCTCGCCGCGCTCTACGGTGAGCGGGCCGAGCTCGTCATCAGCGTTCCGCCCGCGGGCGGGACTTGTGCGACCATCCAGGTTCCGTACGAGACCGTGCCTGCCGCCACCTGACCCGATGCCTCAGACGCGCGCGCCCACCGCCGTCATCGCCGACGACGAGCGACTGATGCGCGAGCAGCTCGCCGACGCGCTCAAGGACGCGTGGCCCGAGCTCGCGATCGTCGGCGAAGCCGCCAACGGCCACGAAGCGATCGCGCTGGTGCAAAGCCTCGAGCCCGACGTCGCGTTCCTCGACATCAGCATGCCCGGCATGGACGGGGTGCAGGCCGCGCAGGCGCTCGCCGGCGCCGTGCACGTCGTGTTCGTCACGGCGCACGACGAATATGCGATCAAGGCATTCGAGCAGGGCGCGGTCGACTACGTGCTGAAGCCCGCCGAAGTCGAGCGGCTTCGCCTGACCTGCCAGCGCGTGCGCGAGCGCGTGCAGCAGGACCCCGATCCCATGGAAGCCCTGCTCGCCCAGCTTTCGCAGCGCCTCGGCGGCGCCGGCGCCAAGCCGCGGGAATACCTGCGCTGGGTGCAGGCGAGCGTCGGAAGCAACATCCGCATGATCCCGACCGGCGAGATCCTGTTCTTCCGCGCCGAGGACAAGTACACGCGCGTGCAGACCGCGCGCTTCGAGGCGCTGATACGCAAATCGATCAAGGAGCTCCTGGACGAGCTCGATCCCGAGGAGTTCTGGCAAATCCATCGCGGCACGGTCGTGCGCGTGGACGCGGTCGACCAGGTGAGCCGCAATCTCGCCGGCAAGCAGGTGGTGCATCTCAAGGGCAGCGATGAGAAGCTCGAGGTGAGCCGCAGCTTCACGCACCTGTTCAAGCAGATGTAGCACGATGGACGGCCGGGCGCGGCCTTCGCATGCGCATCACGGCGCGGCGCATCCGCGCAAGGAGAAACCATGAAGCGTCGTGCCAGCATTTTCGCGCTCGCGTTCGTGTCGAGCGTCTGCCTTGCCCAGAACGTGAAGGTCACGCCGCTCGGCTCGCACACCGGGGAGCTCTGCGAGCGTGACCGCGCCACGCTGTTCGAGGATCCCACCGGCGTGCGCATCCTGTACGATCCCGGCCAGTCGGTGACCGGCGGCGACGACAAGCGCCTCGGAGACGTTCATGTCGTGCTCGTCTCCCATGCGCACGGCGATCACCTCGGCGATCAGAAGCTCAAGGCGCTCGACGCCGGCACTTGCGACAAGCCGGGGCTCGTGTCGGCCGCGCCGAATTCGACGACCGCCGAAGTCGTCGCCGCCAAGAACGCCGCGATCGATACCGTGGCACCGCTGGCCGCGTTCATCTCGCGCAAGGTCGACGCCCTTCGCGGCAAGCCGACTGCGATGTGCCCGCAGACGGGACCCGACATCGCCGTTCCGCTGGCCGCGCCGTGCAACGCCGCCGTGCAGATCGGTGGACGCCGCAGCTACCGTGCGGCCAACGCTCCGAGGGCGGTCGAGATATTCACCGTGCCTGCCGTGCACGACAGCACCGTGCCGCGCGACCTTCTGAGCGAGGCGACGCGCAAGGCGCTCGAGGCGGACAACGTGAGCCTTCAGCTGGGTCCGCCGATCGGATACGTCATCCGTTTCACGAACGGCCTGACGGTCTATCTCTCCGGCGACACGGGCATGCACGCCGAGATGCGAACCGTGGTTCACGATTATTTCAAGGCCAACCTGATGGAGCTGAACCTGGGAGCGAGTGCGGTCACGCCCGCCGACGCCGCGTATATCGCCGACGAAGTCGTGCAGCCGAATGCAGTCATCGCGTCGCACGTCAACGAGGCCGCCACCACCGACGGCGAGCTGCGTGCGGGCTCGCGCACCGCGAGCTTCATCGCGCAGGTGAAGGGCCGGCCGGTCTATCTCGCGCTGAGCGGTCGGACGATGGAGTTCGACGGCACCGGTGCGTGCGCGAGCGGCTGCCGCTCACCCTGATGCCGCTGCGCTACTGGAAGAACCTGCCGGAGGCGCAGCGCGTTCCGGAGCTCGTTGAGCAGGCCATGCCGCGCGCGGGCCGCATGCTCGTGGATCCGCAAGCGCAGTGCGCGCAACGCCCCCGCTTGACGCGCGCGCCCGGCTGTACGGCGTGCTCACGCAGCGCCTGGCGATTGGAGCGGCCCGCGAGCGCACGCTGTGGCACAACGGCGCGCGGCTGGTGGCCACGTACCACCCGTCGCCGGTGCTGCGCGCGCAGGATCGCGACGCCGCCAACGCGGCGATCGTCGATGACCTTCGGGCCGCGGCCGCGTTGCTCGACGACCGCATCGATGCGATCGGCTAGCGCCTACTCGGGATAGAAGCCGGCGCCGATGAGCCCCGGCGTCCCATCGAAGTCGACGGCCTTGACGAACGTCCACTTCTGCGACGGCTTGGTCTCGCCCGGCTTCGGGAATACGTAATCGACCCAGCCCGACCCGTGCGCCCGAACGACTTTCAGGAAGTCGTCGTGCATGGGCTTGCCATTCGCATCGGTCTGGCCGTGGACGTTGGTGCCTTCGCGCTTCGGAAACGCGGGGTTCAGCAACACGTTGAGGTTCTCGTCGTAAGCGAACAGATAGGTGCTGCCGTACCACCATTTGCTGTCGCGCGTTCTGAACTGCGCGAAGGCGGCCTGCTTGCCCTGCGCCTTGATCAATGCTGCCGCCTGATTCACCAGCGTCTCGATCCGTTTCGCGTCGGCGGATGTCGGCGGAGCGTCCTGAGCCTGGGCGAGCGGGGCGACGAACAGCGTCGCGGCCAGGGCCAACGTCATCGTGTGCGCGTGCATCGGCAACTCCCGTTGCGGCCGCATGAGCGGTCCGCACCGTAGACGAGTCGTGACGAAAAAGGTTTCGCCGCGTTGCCATCGTTTACAACTGCACGCGCGATCGTGTGCGCAAAGCTTGCATCAGCCTTTCGACGCACGCGACACCGCGTGGCCGCCCGCGCGCAACGCGCCGGCCTTGCGCTCGCGGCGCGCCCGGCTGAGGTCCGCGTGCGAGGCGTGCCACGCTGCCGGCGTAACATATCGCCTCCCATTTCCGCGAGGCACCGCATGATCAAGTTCTACTTCAACCTTGCTCCGAACCCGACCAAGGTCGCGCTGATGCTGGAAGAGACGGGCCTGCCGTACGAGCTGGTCCCGGTCGACACGCGCAAAGGCGAGCAGCACACGCCGGCGTTCCGCGCGGTGAACCCCAATGGCAAGGTGCCCGCCATCGTCGACGGCGACGCGACGGTGTTCGACAGCAGCGCGATCCTGCTCTATCTCGCCGAGAAGACGGGCAAGCTCCTGCCCACCGACACGCCGGCCGCGCGCGGGCAGCTGCTGTCCTGGATGTTCTTCGTCGGGACCGGCGTGGGTCCCTATTCCGGGCAGGCGGTTCATTTCCAGACGTATGCACCGGAGAAGCTGCCCTATGCCGTCGAGCGCTATCGTTTCGAGGCCGATCGCCACTACAAGATCCTCGACGCGCAGCTCGCCAAGGGCCGCTACATGCTCGGCGACACGTACACCATCGTCGACATCAACGTGTGGGGATGGCTGCGTCTCGTGCCCATGGTGCTCGGCGAGCAGGCGTGGGCCGACTATCCGAACGTCAAGCGGCTCGTGGACGAAGTGAGCGCACGCCCGGCCGCCGCACGCGTGGCGGCGTTGCGCGACAGGTACAAGTTCAAGACCGAGATGGACGAAGAGTCGCGGCGCAACCTGTTTCCCGGCATGAAGCCGGCGACGACGGCCGCGTGATCGCCGTGTCCGCCTACGAGGTCGCTCAGCTCAACATCGGCCGCTTTCGCGGTCCGATCGACTCGCCGGTCATGGCGGAGTTCGTGGCGAATCTGGATCGCATCAACGCGCTTGCCGATGGCGCGCCGGGGTTCGTATGGCGGCTGCAGACCGAGGAAGGCAACGCCACCGCGATCCGTCCGTTCGACGACGAGAACATGGCGGTCAACATGTCCGTCTGGCGCGACATCGAGTCGTCGAGCGCGTTCGTCTACCGGTCGGTGCACGTGGAGATCATGCGCCGCCGGCGCGAATGGTTCGAGCGCATGTCCGAGGCTTTCCAGGTGCTGTGGTGGGTGCCGAAGGGGCATCGACCCACGGTGAATGAAGCGATCGGCCGTCTCGAGCACCTGCGGGCGCACGGCGCGTCGGCGCACGCCTTCACGTTTCGCCAGCCGTTTCCCGCACCGGATGCGCCGCAAGGCGGCTGGGTGGCGACGTACGGCAGCGAATGCCCCGCCGTGTGACCGGCCGCGGGCGCGTCCCGGCAACATTTTGAAACGTTTTATCAGTGCCGGTCGCGGGCGCAGGAACACCGCACGGCGCCCGCCGTGCGCACGCGAGGGCGGTCTGGTATACGATTGAAAGTTAGGCTTTTTCGGTAGCCCGCCGCCCGTGTCGCTCGTCCAGATCGCGTTGCGTCGCCCCTACACGTTCATCGTGATGGCGATGCTCATCGTCCTCGCCACCCCGCTCGCGCTGTCGCGCATGGCGACGGACATCTTTCCCGAGATCAACATCCCGGTCATCAGCATCATCTGGAACTACAACGGCCTCGCCGCGCAGGAGATGGGGCAGCGCATCGCGGCCCAGAACGAGCGCGGGCTCACCACCACGGTGAGCGATATCGAGCACATCGAGTCGACGTCGCTCGCCGGCATCACGATCATCAAGGTCTTCTTCCAGCCGAGCGCGAACATCCAGACCGCCATCGCGCAGGTCGTCGCCGCGGAGCAGACGCAGGTGCGGCAGCTGCCGCCCGGCATCACGCCTCCGCTCGTGATCAAGTACTCGGCGTCGAGCATTCCGGTGGTGCAGCTCGGCCTCTCGTCCTCCACGCTGCCGGAGAACGTGCTGTTCGACCTCGCCGTGCAGACGCTGCGCCCGCAGCTCATCACGATCCCGGGTGTCGCCATTCCGTTTCCCTACGGTGGCAAGAACCGCCTGATATCGGTCGATCTCGACATGCCGGCGCTGCAGGCGCGCGGCATGTCGCCGGCCGATGTCGTCAACGCGATCAACGTGCAGAACCTCATCCTGCCGTCGGGCACCGCAAAGATCGGCGGCACGGAATACACGGTCCGCATGAACGGCTCGCCGGAAGCGCTCGCCGGGCTCAACGAGCTGCCGATCCGCACGGTCAACGGCGCGACGACGTACCTGAAGGACGTCGCGTACGTGCGCGACGGCTTCACCAACCAGACCAACGTCGTGCGCCAGGACGGCACGCGCGGCGTGCTCCTGTCGATCCTCAAGAACGGCGGCGCGTCGACGCTCGACATCGTCACGAACCTGAAGGCGATGCTGCCGCGCGCGGCCGCGACGATTCCGCAGGACGTGAAGATCACGCCGCTCTTCGACCAGTCGCTGTTCGTGAAGGCGGCCGTGCGCGGCGTCATCAGCGAAGCGCTCATCGCCGCCGCGCTCACCGCCGCCATGGTGCTGCTGTTCCTCGGCAACTGGCGCACCACGCTGATCATCGCGCTCACCATCCCGCTGTCCATCCTGGCCTCGATCCTCGTGCTGCAGCTGCTGGGCGAGACGCTCAACCTCATGACGCTCGGCGGCCTCGCGCTGAGCGTGGGCATCCTCGTCGACCAGGCGATCGTCACCATCGAGAACATCGAGCGGCACCTTCACATGGGCAAGCCGCTCGACGACGCGATCCTCGTCGGCGCGGGCGAGATCGGCGTGCCGAACTTCGTGTCGACGCTCTGCATCTGCATCGTGTTCGTGCCGATGTTCTTCCTGACGGGCGTCGCGCGTTTCCTGTTCGTGCCGATGGCGGAGGCGGTGGTGTTCGCGATGATCGCCTCGTACATCCTTTCGCGCACGCTCGTGCCCACGCTCGTGATGCTGCTGATGAGCCGCGCGAGGCCGCACGATCCGTCGCGGCTCAGCCCGCTGCAGCGCCTGTACCGTCGGTTCGACAGCCGCTTCGAGCGCGTTCGACGCGCCTACACGCTCGCGCTGTCGAGCCTGCTCGCGCACCGCCGCGGCTTCGCGTGGGGCTTCATGGCGTTCACGCTGGTGTCCTGCGTGCTCTACCCGCTGCTCGGGCGCGACTTCTTCCCGAACGTGGACGCAGGCCAGATCCGGCTGCATATGCGCGCCCCGACGGGCACGCGCATCGAGGAGACGGCGCGCCTTGCCGACGAGGTGGAAGTCGCGATCCGCAGCATCGTTCCGCGCGACCAGCTCGAGACGATCCTCGACAACCTCGGCGTGCCGAACAGCGGCATCAACCTGTCGTACAGCAACGCGGGCACGATCGGCACGCTCGACGGCGAGATCCTGCTCTCGCTCAAGCCGGGCCACCGCCCGACCGACGAGTTCGTGAGCGAGCTGCGCAAGGACCTGCCGAAGCGCTTTCCCGGCGTCGAGTTCTTCTTCCAGCCGGCGGACATCATCACGCAAATCCTGAACTTCGGCCTGCCGGCGGCCATCGACGTGCAGTTCAGCGGCAGCAACATCCGCGAGAACGCCGCGCTCGCCGCCGAGATCGCGAAGCAGATCCGGCGCATCCCCGGCGCGGTGGACACGCACGTGCACCAGCGGCTCGACGCGCCCGCGCTCGACCTGCAGATGGATCGCACGCGGCTGCAGCAGCTCGGCCTCACCGCGAGCAACGTGGGACAGAACGTGCTCATCTCGCTGTCGGGCAGCTCGCAGACGTCGCCCGCGTTCTGGCTCAATCCGCAGAGCGGCATCGTCTACCAGATCCAGGTCCAGGCGCCGCAATACCGCGTCGATTCCATGGACTCGCTCATGAACATGCCGGTCGCGGGCACCGGCAACCTCGCTTCGACCGCGGGCGGCGCCAACGGCGGGACGCAGCTGCTCGGCAACATCGTGCAGGCGAACCCCGATCGCATGCAGGCCGTCGTCTCGCGCTACGACATCATGCCGGCCGTGGACGTGTACGTGAGCGTGCAGGGCACCGACCTCGCGAGCGTGGCGTCGAAGGTGAGCGATCTGGTCGAGCAGATGCGGCCGAAGCTGCCTCGCGGCAGCCAGATCGTCATGCGCGGCCAGGTGCAGACCATGCAGGCGTCGTTCCTCGGGCTCGGCATCGGGCTGCTCGGCGCCATCGTCCTGGTCTACCTGCTCGTGGTGGTGAATTTCCAGGCATGGATCGACGCGCTGATCATCATCGCGGCACTGCCTGCGGCGCTCGCCGGCATCGCATGGATGCTGTTCATCACCGGCACGACGCTCAGCGTGCCGGCCCTCACGGGCGCGATCATGACCATGGGCGTGGCAACGGCCAACAGCATCCTGCTCGTGTCGTTTGCCCGACAGCGGCTCGCGGATGGTGCGACGCCCGCCGCCGCGGCGCTCGAAGCGGGCGCCACGCGGATCCGGCCGGTGCTGATGACGGCGCTCGCCATGATCATCGGCATGATTCCCATGGCGCTGGGGCTCGGCGAAGGCGCCGAGCAGAATGCGCCGCTCGGCCGTGCCGTGATCGGCGGGCTTCTTTTCGCGACCGTGTCGACGCTGCTGTTCGTGCCGGTCGTGTTCGCAAGCGTGCATCGCATGCTGGCTCGACGCCGGCAGGCGCGCGACGCGACGCACGGCCCGCCGCCGGCGATCGCGGCGCAGGAGGTTTGAGTCGATGTCCCAGCAACGTCATGCCGATCTCGGCATCACCCCGGTCGAGCCCGACGACGGCGAGACGCTCATCCGGCGCAACCAGGTAATGCGCAGGGGACGCCTGGTCACGGTCGTCGTGCTGATCCTGCTCGTGGCCGGCGGCGCCCGCACCATCTTCGTGCGCATGGCGAATTCGCGCACCCTCGAGGCGAACGTGGTCGAGCAGGACAAGCTCTACGTGCGCGTTGCCAATCCCCGCGCGCTCGATGCCGGTCCCACGCTGTCGCTGCCGGGAACGCTGCAAGGCTTCGTGCAGGCACCCATCGCGGCGCGCGCGAGCGGGTACCTGCGACGCTGGTACAAGGACATCGGCAGCAAGGTGCAGAAAGGCGAGCTCCTGGCCGAGCTCGAGACGCCCGAGATCGACCAGCAGCTTTCCCAGGCCGTCGCGGCGCGCGCGCAGACGGCGTCGAGCCTCGAGCTCGCGAAGAGCACGCAGGAGCGCTGGGAGGCATTGCGCAAGAAGGACGCCGTGTCGCAGCAGGAGCTCGACGAGAAGCGCAGCGGCTTCGTGCAGGCGCAGGCGAACCTCGCCGCGGCCGACGCCAACATCGAGCGGCTTCGCCAGCTGGAAGGCTTCAAGCGCGTGGTGGCACCCTTCTCCGGCGTGATCACGCGGCGCAACGTCGACGTAGGAGACCTGATCGACGCGGGCGGGGGATCGGGCGCGCGCGCGCTGTTCGTGCTGTCGCAGACCGATCCGCTGCGCGTGTATGTGAACGTGCCGCAGTCGTATGCGCAGATGGTGAAGCTCGGGCAGAAGGTGGCGGTGACCCAGGCCGAGCTCCCGGGACAGCGGTTCGATGGCGAGATCGTGCGCACGGCCGCATCGATCGACACGACGACCCGCACGATGCAGGTCGAGATCAATCTCCCCAACAAGCAGGGGATGCTGCTGCCGGGCGCATTCGTCCAGGTCGCGCTGCCGCTGCCGGCCAGCGCGTCTTTGGTCATTCCCGCCAACGCGCTGCTCTTCCGCAAGGAGGGATTGATCGTCGCCGTGGTCGACGCGGACGGCAAGGTTCATCTCAAGTCCGTGCAGGTCGGCCGCAATCTCGGTCCGACCGTCGAGGTCCTGCAGGGGGTATCGAGCTCGGATAGGCTCGTGCTCAATCCGCCGGATTCCCTCGCCGACGGCGACCAGGTGACGATCAGCGCGGCGGCCAAGGAAGCATCGTGAGATTGCGCAGGCGCGCCGCGCTCCTCGGCGCGCTCCTCGGCGCCGGCTGCGCAGCCGGTCCCGATTACCACCGTCCCGCGGTCGACCTGCCGGTGTCGTGGACGGTGGAAGCGCCGTTTCGTGTCGGCGCGCCGTCCGACGCATTGACCAAGGGGCCGTGGTGGCAGCGGTTCGGCGATTCCACGCTCGACGCCCTCGAAGACCGGGCGCTCACCGCGAGCCCCACGCTCGCCGCTGCGAACGCCCGTCTCGCGCAGGCGCGATCGCAGGTGGCGGCCGCCGAATCCGCGCTCATTCCCTCGCTCGGCTTCGTCGGCAGGGCCGCGCGCTTCAAGATCTCGCGTGACCGGCCGCTCACGAACTACCAGTCGCCGAATTTCTCGACGGTGCAGGACGACTTCGTCGCGCAGATGACCGTGAACTACGA
>Ga0105240_10003090_pt1 | contig 26177 bp, 13 predicted proteins | sample KBSC54metaG_FD_80426 | JGI IMG/M metagenome (GOLD analysis project Ga0105240, IMG submission 80426) | Corn rhizosphere microbial communities from Kellogg Biological Station, Michigan, USA - KBS C5-4 metaG | ecosystem: Host-associated > Plants > Roots > Rhizosphere > Soil | place: Michigan, USA...
GCCGTCCTATCCATACCGAGGTGAGGCCGGCTCAGATCGCCGTGAATCGTGACGATCCTCGAGCCAAACTCATCCCGCCACAGCCCCCATTTCGAAAGGACTTCTCTAACTCGATGTGACTCATCACCTCGCGATTTAGGCCGCAGCAAGCAATAGAGAGTGGCGTCCGTTTCATGGAGTAGCTGTACCAGGAGAAATCTTCCGACAAAACCCGTGGATCCTGTCAGCAGGATGCCCTGTACGGGTATACGAATATCCTTTGAGCTTGCCGTAATTTGCTCGTTTAGCACCGCTTCTTTCGATAGGTCCACGAGCTCATCGTCGTCTACGCCGCTTTGGATGCGACGGGCCAGCTCACGTATTGTAGGGTTCTTGTAGGCGTCGAACACTCTCAGAGCACAGCCGAAAGTTTGGTTTACTCGGAACAAAGCCTTGATTGCGAGCAGGGAATGGCCACCAAGCTCAAAGAAATTGTCTTGCCTCCCTATCCTGTCCACCCGCAGCAGTTCTTGCCAAATTTCAGCCAGTGTTTCCTCCACGCGACCTTCTGGCGGCTCGTAGTGCCCACTGATGTACACACCTATATCTGGCGCGGGCAGTGCGCGGCGATCGACTTTGCCATTGGACGTGAGCGGCAGCTGCGTGAGCACCATCCACGCCGCAGGAATCATATAGTCAGGCAGGCGACCCTTGAGATAGTCGCGTAGCTGCGGGACGAGCTGCTGCCTAAATCCATTTTCCATTGGATCATTGGCATAGGCGCTCCAGGGCTCCGCTACTTCTCGGGGCGGCACCGCGCTGGATACTTCATAGCGGCGAGTGCGATCCAATAGTCGAACCTCGAGACAGCCTTGTGCACTTGGGCTCAGCGTGACGTCATAGCTGTACGCTTCAGCTAATTGCCAGATCGTTTCTGGGTCTACGCCCTCGAGGGGCAGCTCGCCCAGATGAAGGCGAAACGTTCCAATCTCCAGCCGCTCATCGGACGTCGCTAGCAATCGTTGGCCGGCCAACTCTCGGGAGAGGCGCCGGCTTGGTATCCCACTTAGATGCACCGCACGCCAGCGTCGTTCTCTAAGAGCTGCTTCGAGCTCTGTGAGAGATCCGACGGCTGCTCGCCAGTCGAGAGATTCATAGATCGGCCGAGCATGGATCTGCTCACCGACCTGCAGCACGACATCGTAGCGATACCGGGTCAGTTCATTTTCACTTTGACCTCGCTTCAAAAGCACCTCTATCGCGCTAATGCCGGCTAGATTTCCAGGAAGCGACTGGAAGAACCGCGGATCGATTACGAGCTCCTTTTCCTGAGCTACTGCGCGCGCAATACGTGTTCTTAACTGCCCTACGTTGACCGTGGCAGCGGCTTTAGTTAGCTCAACGCCAGTATGAAACGTTTGCAGCGTACCGAGATCACGAACATCTCCTATAAAGATGGTCCCGCGGGGTCGGAGCAGTCGAATCGCTTCATTGAGTACCGCGAGTAGATAAGCTATGTCGGGAAAGTATTGCACTACGGAGTTCAGCACCACCGTATCGAACGAGCCAGCCTCCAGATCCTGGAGCTCCGTCGCTGAACGATGCGATAGCTCGACGTGGCTAAAGTCTTCTCGCTGGCGGATCCACTGTCGTAGCTGCGACAGCGCAGCCGCTGAGAAATCTGTACCCAGGTACACGGGGCATTGCGGCGCCAGGTGCTGAAGTAACAGGCCCACACCGCAACCAATCTCCAGCACTCGCTCGGGCGCCAGTGCTTTGATGCGAGTAACCGTGCTCGCCAGCCACTCGCGCATCTCGAGTTCCGGGATCGCCTTACCAGTGTAACTGCTATTCCAACCTACAAAGCTCGGCCCGGCGACTGGATTCCGTGTTCCGTATGTGTCCTCGTAAAGCGTTTCCCAGTCCCCTACGATGATGTTGCGCAAATTCTCCGAACCTTTATCGGAAGCGGCATCAAGCGCAGCACGTCTATCGCCCACCACATAGGCCACCAGTCGCTTTTCGCCTGGGATATCTTCCCGGACGAGCACTACGGACCGCTTCACTGCCGCGTGTTCCAACAGCAGCGACTCAATCTCTGCAGGCTCAATACGATAGCCCCGTATCTTAACTTGGCTGTCGAGGCGGCTAAGGAATTCTAGTGTGCTATTGGCGCGCCAGCGCACCAGATCCCCTGTGCGATATAGTCGAGTGCCTGCGGGGCCGAACGGATTGGCAACGAAGCGCTGCGCGGTCATCGCGGGATCACTCAGGTAGCCGCGTGCTAAGCCGTCGCCTCCTATGTACAATTCTCCACCAACGCCAATAGGGACTAACTGAAGCCACTCGTTCAATACATACACTGGCGTGTTCGCGATCGGCCGGCCGATGGGGACCGAAGTCTCTAATCGCTCAAGATCGTTTACACAACAACAAACGCTGAACGTTGTTGCCTCGGTTGGCCCGTACCCATTGATTAGGGTGCATCTAGGAAGTTGCTGGAGCACTTGTCTGGCGTGACTTGCGGATATGACATCGCCGCCAGCCAGGAGCCGCGTCACCGACGAGAGTGCCTGTGGCCGCTCATCCATAAGCTGATGGAACAGCCCCGCTGTCAACCATAGAACGCTCACGCTGTTGCGCTGAAGCACCCGCTGTAGCGCCTCTAGATCGATCTCGCGCTCCGGGTATAGTACCAACCTCGCCCCATACAGCAGGGCGCCCCAGATCTCAAACGTCGATGCATCGAAGGTCGGCGGTGCTAACTGCAAAAATACGTCGTGTGCCCCAATATTAATGTAGTCGGTTCCAACCAGTAGCCGCACGATATTGCGATGAACGACTCCCACCGCCTTGGGTCGACCAGTCGACCCGGAGGTGTAGAGCACGTATGCTAAATGACTCGGGTCTACGCGTCGGACAGGTTCAGACGCTGGCTGATGTTGAAGCAAACCGCTTTCGCAATCCAGGCAGATCACTTGCGACTTCGCGCTTGGGAGGCCCGTGGCTAACGTCTTCCTGGTTAACACGACCGGAACCTTTGCCTGCTCGAGCATGAATGCGGTGCGCTCCTGGGGATAGGTTGGATCCAAAGGCAAATAGGCTCCGCCCGCCTTCAGAATTCCCAGGAAGCTCACTATCATTTCAATCCCGCGTTCTAGGTATACCGCCACGTTCACATCAGGGCCCACGCCTACCGTAATTAACCGGTGTGCTAACCGGTTCGCTTGCGCGTTGAGATCGGCGTAGCTGAGGCAACATTCTCCCAACACTAAGGCGGTTGCGTCAGGTGTACGTTCGGCCTGTTTAGAAAACAGCTCGTGTACACAGAGATCGCGCGGGTAAGAAACAGAGGCCGCGTTCCACTCTACTAGTAGTTGTCGCCGCTCGTTTTCGCTCAACAAAGGGATTCGATAAATCGGGCGGTCCGGCTCTGCCACCACTGCTTCCAGCAGCACCACAAAATGCCTCGCAATCTGCTTTATAGTCTGACTATCAAAAAGATCCGTCGCATACTCCACTTGTGCCGACAACATTCCTTTTTTTGGGTAGAGATATAACGTCATATCGAAGTGCGTAGTGACGTGCTCAGCAGTAACTTTGCCCCACGTGTTGCCAGCCACCTCCCATTGCTCTTCAGGAAAGTTCTGAACTGCCAGCATCACCTGAAAAATCGGCTGGCGCGCAAGATTACGCTCCGGCCGCAGCTCCTTGACCAGCGCCTCAAAGGGCAAATTCTGATGTGCGTATGCACCGAGAGTGATCTCTTTAACACGCTCTAGAAATTGCCGGAATGTTAATTCTTCGGACACTTCCGTGCGCAGCACCAATGTATTGACAAAGAATCCAATAAGGCCTTCGATTTCTTGGTTATCGCGTCCGGCAATTGGGGATCCGACCACGATGTCCTTCTGTCCACTATAGCGAGCCAATAAGATTTGGTAGACAGCCAGCACGACCATGAACAGGGTTGCTCCTTCGCGTCGAGCTAAGTGTTCCAGCGATTCCGACAATCTATTCGGGAGATCGAACTGCAGTGTTGCCCCGTTAAAGCTCTCCACTGCCGGTCGCGGCCGATCCGATGGCAATTGCAGTTGCGATGGGGCACCTTCGAGCCGCTCACGCCAATAAGCCAACTGACTTTTCAGCGCCTTTCCCTGCAGCCAGCGCCGTTGCCAGATAGCATAATCTGCATACTGCACTGACAGTGCCGGTAATGGATTTGTTTTGCCGTCCGCAAACGCGGCATACATCGAACTGAGCTCGTGTACGAGTACCGCCAACGACCAGCCGTCCACAATAATGTGATGCATGGTTAACAGGAGCGCGTGCTCCCGCTCAGAAAATCTAACTAGAACGGCGCGGAATAGATGTCCTTCGGACAGATTTAATTGACACGATTGCAAGTGCAGAAGCGATTCCTTCAATCTGAGTTCACGCTCTTGATCACCAACCAAATGACTAAGATCCTGATTTTGAAGTTTGAAAGAGTCTGGTGGGCCAATCAGTTGATACGGTACGCCGTCGCACACTCCAAATCGGGTCCGCAGAATCTCGTGGCGCCTAACGAGCTCTGAGCAAGCGTGCTCCAGCGCTTGCGCTATTAACGGGCCGGTTAATCGGAGAGCGAATGATACATTATAGGCCGAGCCTACCAGTCCCATTTGGTCGAGAAACCACAGTCTTTCTTGTGCATACGATAGAGGAATCCGAGATTCTCGACTTTCCCCGTGTGATGTAACAGGTGTTGGTTGCTGCCGATCAAAGGCGGCTGTCCGCAGTCTAAGCAATCTCTCCCTGGGAGAGGGACGATTACTTGTTGAAATCTCGAGATGATTAAATTCTTCCATGAATTCCATTCCTGGTCTGATAACGATATCCGGAAAAACAATACTAACGTGTCAGCCGCTTCTGGACTTTCGGACCAGTAACTGCATCTGCTGGTCGGGGTCCGATAGTGATCGTAAAATAGTTGCCGCACTCTGGAGCGTGTTGTTGCGATCGAACACATGCCAGCTTTAGGTGAAAAGTGAGGAGGCCACGGTGAGTACTGCCGTTCAATGCTTTCAGAACCCGATGGCTGGTGTTCTCGCGTTGGAATAGACCGTCGATCTTCCACATTACCTTAAACGCAGACTGCCTCACCTGCTCTATGACCTGTTTTATCTCGATAGTCATCTGCGTTCTTTTATAGAGTAGTCCTGCGGGTCTTAACTGCTTCGGATCAAGATCCTGCGTCCCGCCACGTGAGACCTAACTCGTCCTCCAGTTTTTCTAACTGAGCCAATACTTCGGAGTCAGACATCTCAGCGATTTCTCGACGTATTGCTTGAGTGGGATTGTCCACAAAAATGGCATCTTGTGAGAGATGTGTATGCCTTATCGCTGCGATCCGAGACACAAGTCCCTCGACCGTAGGCGCCTCGAAGAGGTCTTTCAAAGCTATCTCAACATGTAGTTGATCTCGTATGCGCGAAATTGCGCGAGTAGCTAACAGAGAGTGTCCGCCGATTTCAAAAAAGTTATCCTGTATACCAACTTGGTCCACCCGGAGCACTTCAGCCAGGATGTTTGCAAGTGTGCGTTCAAGATCTGTGCGCGGGGCAACGTACTCGCTCATATCCTCGGGACGAGTCTGCGGCGCGGGTAACTCCCTTCGGTCTAGCTTGCCGTTTGGCGTTAACGGAAGTTGCCTCAATATCATCCAGCCTGATGGGACCATGTACTCGGGTAGCCTGCTCTTCAAGAACTCCCGCAAATGCGGGATGAGCTGCTGTCTAAAGCTGTTTTCCAGTGGGTCGTTGGCATACACGCTCCAAGGCTTTGTCGTGTCCGGCGACTGCCACACTGCCCGCGGGACCTGGTCAGGTCGAGCTCGATCTACAAGCTGAACCTCAAAGCACTCCGGCGAGTTGGCCCGACACCACCTCACTTGGACGTCATATCCGTATCTCTGACCCAACTCCCAAAACATATCGGGGTCGACTCCCTTGACCTGCAACTCGTTGAGCTGGTGACGTAGAGCACCTGCCTCTAGGCGCGGACTGCTTATCTCAATCAGGCGTTGCGCCTCTGCATCTTTGACCAGGCGGGCGTTGGGTATCGAGATTAGCCGTACCGCGTGCCACCGCCGCTCTTCTAAGGCTGTGTGGAATTGCGCAGCAGCGAGCCCGACCCGTTGCCACTCCAAAGGGTTGCAGACTATGCTGTTGCCGACAGGCTCACCTGTATGCAGCACTACATCGTATCGATAGCGCATTAGCTCGTTTGCCGCTTGCCCCCGCTTTAGTTGCACCTCCGCCGAACGAATACCAGATATACGACCGGGCAGATCCTGAAAGAACTGCGGATCGATCGCGAGCTCTTTTTCATATCCTACCGCTCGAGTAATACGATTTCTCAACTGTCCGACGGTAACGGAAGTGGCGGCCCGACTGAGCTGCACCGCGGCATGAAACATAGGCAGCAGTCCTAAGTGACGGACATCTCCTATGAAGATCTTCCCGCTACGGGTAAGTAAGCGCACCGACTCCTGCAACACTGATACCAGGTACTCGACGTCAGGGAAGTACTGCACTACCGAATTGAGTACTACGACATCGAAAGAACCAGCCTGCAGGTCCTTAAGATTGGTCGCCGAACGATGTAAGAGCTCGACGTGCTTGAGCTCCGGCCGCCGGCCGGTCCACCGCTTCACCTGGGCAAGGGCTGCAGCTGAAAAGTCTGTTCCTACGTACACTGAGCATCGGGGCGCTAGGTGTTGCAACAACAATCCCACTCCGCAGCCGATTTCCAGTACCTTTTGTGGTTGCAGCGACCGGATTCGCTCGATTGTGTTATCGAGCCATTCCTGCATCTGTGGCTCTGGAATAGCCGCGCTGGTGTAACTGCTGTTCCACCCCACAAAACTCGGGCCGGTGATGGGAGCCTCTGTCGCATAAGTTTCGTCGTACAGAGTTTCCCATTCACTTATAACCTCGTCGCGCAAGTTCTCGGGAGCAGCTTCGGAAAGTGCTTTCAGTGAAGCATGTCGATCTCCCACCACATACGCCATCAAGCGCTTGTCTCCGGGTGCGTCCTCACGCGCTAGTACGATCGCCTGCCTTACCTGCGGGTGCTGCCTTAGATGTGTTTCAATCTCTCCCAGCTCAATGCGATAGCCCCGAACTTTCACTTGTTCGTCATTTCGTCCCACGTACTCGAGAACCCCGTCCTGCCGCCATCGTGCTAGATCACCTGTCTTGTACAGGCGCCCTTGAGGATCGGCCGAAAACCGGTCCGGGACGAAGCGTTGCGCCGTTAGTTCCGGCCGTTTGAGGTAGCCACGTGAGACTCCTGGTCCTCCGACATAAATTTCCCCGGCTACACCAATCGGCGTCGGCTGCCTATTGCTGTCCAATACGTATGCCCGGAGGTCCGGAATCGGCCTACCAATAATACTGCTTTGCTCTGATTTGACGTCTTTCTCCGTAAGTGGGCGATACGTAACATGCACGGTTGTCTCTGTGATTCCGTACATATTCACCAACCGCGGCTTGTCTATCCCGTTGCGGGTCACCCAGGGACGCAGGGTGCGCAGCTCGAGCGCCTCACCACCGAATATCACCACACGAAGCGCGTGCTTCTCTGAGCTTTCCGCTTGAGCGTCGATCAATTGCAGGAAGGCACTTGGCGTCTGGTTCAACACCGTAACGCCTTCCCGACATAGCAAATGGTAGAATTCTTGTGGGGATCGTGCTGTCTGGTGAGGCACCACCACCACACGTCCGCCGTACAGCAGCGCCCCCCACAGCTCCCACACTGAGAAGTCAAAGGCAAACGAGTGGAACAGGGTCCAAACGTCCCCTTCGTTAAAGCCAAACCACTCTTGCGTGGCATCGAATAGTCGGGTCACGTTTCCGTGCTCAACCATAACCCCTTTAGGCTGCCCCGTGGACCCCGAGGTATAGATCACATATGCCAACTGATGAGGGTTCCGACTCGGCGCCCCAGAGTCCAGATTACCTGAGGGTTGCAGCGCGATTTGGCTCCACTGTTGATCCAGTGTAATCACCTCCGCTGTCATCTTCGGTAACGTCTCTCTCAATCTTTCCTGCGTAAGTAGAACCTTTGGTGTCGAATCACTTAGCATGTACTGCAGTCGTTCTATCGGATAGCTCGGGTCCAGTGGCACATAAGCGCCGCCCGCCTTCAGAATCCCGATCAATCCAACCAGCATCTCCAAACTTCGTTCGACACAGATCGCCACCAATTGATCTGGGCCGATGCCCTTTTCTTTGAGGTAATGCGCCAACTGATTGGCTCTACCATTGACTTCAGCATACGTCAGCTGCTGTTCCCCATAGACCGCTGCCACTGCCGTTGGTGCACACCTTACTTTCTCTTCAAATAACTCGTGGATCAGCTTATTTTGCTGATAGGCTGTTGGAACATTGTTAAAAACGTTTATGACTTGATGTCTCTCGCTTTCGGGCAGAATCGATAGCGACAGAACTAGGGTCTGCGGCGCCTGTTCTAATGCCTCCACCAGAGATTTCACCGCTGCGTCTAGGTACCTGATCACCCGCTGCGGCTCGACCCGACGATCCGTTTGGGCTGTCATCAAAAAGCCATCGCCCAGGTCGTCCACTGAAAGTGTGATAGGGTAGTTAGTTCTATCTTGGATTGCGAGCAGCCGGATTCCTTTCGCGCTGTCCCACTGCGCGTCGGGTTTAGGCGCGCTATGTCGATAGTTCAATAGCGTGTTGAACAGAGGGGTTGAACCGACAATTCCACTGCAACGCTGTGCCTTCACCAGAGAAGCCTGTTCGAAATCCAGCAGCTCTATTAATTCTCGCTGCGTCCGCTGGACCAGGTCTTTCGCCGTGACATTCCGCAGCGGTAGTCGCAACGGCAGCGTATTGACGAAAAGTCCCACTCTCTTCGTATCGGCAATCCCTTGGAGCCGCCCGAGTAGCACGCTGCCGAATACCACATCATCTCGTCCGCTAGTGCCAGCGACGTCTAGCCCCCAAGCTGCGTGAAACAGCGTCGCTACACTAACGCTCCGGCGTCGCGCTTGAATGCGTGTGCGCTGTGCCAGTGTGGGCTCTAGTTTCAGCTGTGCCTCTTCCACTCGGCTGCCATCTGCATATACATCCAGCAAGCCGAACGATGCGGTTGGCTCGTCCACATCGCTAAGCTTGCTACGGAAGAACGCTTCCGCATCGTGCGTCCGCGCGTGTGCCATTGCCTGTGCCACGTGGTTTCGATATGCGACAGGCTCTGGAAGACTTTCCCCGCGCCCCTCGAGATAGGCGACTACTTCGGAAACCACAATGTCTGCCGTTACATGGTCACAGATAATGTGATGAAGTTGCAGCAAGACGTGCCACTGCTCGCTTTGCGGATCTGCCGCTACGCGCAGCCGTATTAATGGGGCCTCCGACAAGTCCAGCCTCTGGCGATCGGGGCGGAGCCACTCCTTAACCTGTTCTATTGGATCTTGACCTCGTTCCAGTGCGCTTTCTTCAATCGGCAAGGTCGCCTGACGACACACCACTTGAACCGGTTTCGGTAATTGTTGCCACAACACCGCCGAGCGCAGGATGTCGTGGCGGTCTATCACTGCTTGAAGTGCAGCGACCAATTCCTCCAGCCGGTCACGTGTGGACACTTTTAGCAGCGATGTCAAAACGTACGTGTCGCCGCGTTGCGCGTCCAAGATGTGATGGAACAGGATGCCCTCTTGCAGGGGTGCCAACGGGTAAATGTCTTGAATATTCGCCGTGCCTCCTGGCACGCTGCGTGCGATTACATCAATGTGCCGCTCCTCCAATTCCACAAGAGGCAACATCTCTGGGCGGATAGCCTTACAATCGGCTGGGATCTGATTGGGCGGCACATGAAGCCGTCCCGACATTCCTCGAGTTAGCATGCTTGCCAGGTCCGCTAGGTTTGCACTCTCAAAGACGCAACGAATCTCTGCCGACAACCCAAGCTGGTGCAGGCGCTCCATCATTTGCAAGATCAGTAGGGAATCCCCGCCGAGCTCGAAGAACTTGTCATGTCGCCCCACCCGCTCCACTCGCAGTAATGTCTGCCAGATGCCGGCCAGGATCTCTTCTATTTCACCTTGTGGCGCCTCGTAGTGGCGGGTCACGTATGCGTCCAGCTCCGGCGCTGGCAAAGCCCTTCGGTCCAACTTTCCATTCGGCGATAGCGGGAAGCTATCGAGCACCACAAACGCCACCGGGACCATGTGGTCAGGTAACACGGAGTACAGATATGAGCGCAACCGCTCCACACTGAAGGGCCCGTCTGCACCTGCCGAGTCTACGATCACGTAAGCGACCAGGCGCTTATCTCCCCGGACATCCTCGCGAGCCACCACTACGGCTCTCTCCACCTCATCGCATTCCGTGAGCTGCGCCTCGATCTCTCCCAACTCGATGCGGAAACCCCGTATCTTCACCTGATGATCATTGCGGCCAAGATACTCAATGGACCCATCGGGCCGCCATCGTCCCAAATCTCCCGTCTTATACATCCTTTTATCCGAATCGACGTTGAATGGATCTCTTATGAACCGTTCCTCGGTTAGTCGAGGCTGGTTTAGATAACCGCGCCCTACGCACACGCCTGCGATGAACAGTTCTCCTGTAACGCCAATCGGTACAGGCTGCCCATACCTGTCCAACACATACATGCGAACATTCGAGATAGGGCGGCCGATCGGAACACGCGGGCTTTGATCGTCCGGGCGACATTCCCATGCCGTTACGTCGACTGCCGCCTCTGTCGGACCGTATAGATTGGACAAACTCACCTTTGGCATGCACTCGAAGAACTTTTTTTGTAAAGGGACCGACAACTCTTCGCCACTGCAGACAATGTGTCGCAAACTAGAACACGTTCCAGGTCGATAGTGATTCAAGAAGCTCTGCAGCATCGAAGGAACGAAATGCAACGTGGTAACACCTGTCTCCTCGATTAGCTTCTGCAGGTAGGTGGGGTCCTTATGCCCCTCGGGTCGCGCTACGATCAGGCGTGCGCCGACCATGAGCGGCCAAAAGAACTCCCAAACCGAGACATCGAAACTAAATGGAGTCTTCTGTAATACCCGATCTTCCGGACCCAAGTTATATCGGTCCTGCATCCACTGCAAACGGTTGACTACTCCTCGGTGCGCATTCATCGCTCCCTTGGGTCGTCCTGTAGAGCCAGACGTGTAAATCACATAGGCTAGGTGATCGGGGCGCAGGTCGCGAGGCCTTGCGTCCAGGGTGCTATTAGCTTGCTGCTCGATTGTGCTCCAGTCCTTGTCCAGTGCAATCATCTGCGCAGCAGTCTGCGGTAACTCGGCTCTCAAATGGTCTTGGATTAGAAGTACCTTTGGCCCGGCATCTTCGAGCATGTATTGAAGTCGCTCCGGGGGATAGTGTGGATCCAGTGGGACATACGCGCCTCCGGCCTTTAAGGTTCCGAGCAGGCCAACGATCATCTCCACGCTGCGCTCAACACAGATCCCTACCAGTTGATCGGGACCGATTCCCTTGCCCCTCAGGTATTGACCTAGCTGATTAGCTCTGCCATTTAGATCGGCGTATGTGACTAGTTCTCCTTCGTACACTAGCGCTATCGCATCCGGCGTACGCTTCACCTGCTCCTGGAACAACTCGTGGATTAGCTTGCTCTGGGGGTACGTCACCTGCGTCGCGTTGAACAACTCGAGAACTTCTCGGCGCTCCCCTTCAGGCAGAATTTGAAGCATGAGAGCTGGCGTGTCGGATGCCTGCTGCAAGGACCTTACCAGCGACTGCAAGGCCGTCTGCAGGTACGCCATCAAGCGCCGGGGATCGATGCGCGAGTCAGTTTGCGCAATCAACGAAAATCCTTCTCCCAAGTCGTCCACAACGAGTGTGATTGGATAACTGGTGAACGCCTCGCCTGAATCAACTATATGAATCCCGGCCGTGCGAGGTTCTGGAATGGGCGCGTTGTGTCGATAATTGAGAAGCGCTGTAAATAGTGGTGCTCCGGCACGGATCCCGCTGCAACGCTGCGCCAACGTTAGTGGCGTGTGTGCGTACGCCAGAAGTTCTGTCAGTTCCTGGTCCGTGTGTCGGAGCAATTCCTTGGCGGTGATCTCCTGAAGCCGCAACCGAATGGGGAGGGTGTTGACGCACAATCCGAAAGACGTTGGTTTTGACGCCTTCCCGCTTCGATCCGCCGATACGACTGTTCCAAATATGGCTTCGTCTCGACCGCTGGTCTGCGCCACGACTAGCGCCCACGCTGCGTGAAATAGTCTCGCTGGGCTCAGACCTTCATGCTTCGCCGCTTTACGAATCGCTCTGGCCAATTCCATCCCAAGCGCTAGTCGAGCTTCTATGATTCCATTTCTTTGTGCGACGTCGAATACTCCGAAGGGTGCAGTTGTCTCGTCCGCGGAACCGAGCTTGTCGCAGAAGAACGCTTCGCTGTTTTGTAGGCGGGCCGCCGCCAACGTCTCTTCAATGAAACGTCTATATCCTAGCGGGGACGGCAATACTTCCTTCGGACCATCTATACAAGATAAGACTTCCGCTATTGCTGCTCGCCATGACTGGTAATCACAAATGACGTGATGGAACCGCAGCAGGGCGTAGCGACGCGCGCAATGTCTATCTTCCGCCACCTGCAGTCTGATCAATGGCGCCCGCTGTAAGTCGAACACCACCGCTTCCGGTCGTAATCGCGCCCTAAGCTGCTCTATCGCGTTCCGATTTATATCCAGTGCAATTTCCTCGACCATTACGATTGCGGATCGATGCACTACCTGGATAGGGTGTGGCAGTTGTTCCCACAGGATTGCAGTACGCAATGCGTCATGACGGTCCACGACGATCTGCAATGCGGCGACCAGCTGCTGGACCTGATCTTGAGACTGCAACTCGAACAGCGTTGATAAAACGTAGCTATCTTGTTGCTTGTCCTGCAAATGGTGGAACAGCATGCCTTTCTGAAGGGGGGAGAGCGGGTACACGTCCTGCACATTACTGAGCCCACCAGGTACTCGCTTCTCGATACCATCGATTTGTTGCTGATCAAGCTCAAGAATCGGCAGCACTGCTGAGCTCATTCCCAAGCCTATTCCCAGAGCGTTCGGCGGCGCGACATGTAGATGTGATGCGTCGTGTTTGTTCATTACAAATCCCCTTACTGAGCTGTTCGCTAATTCAAGACCGGTTCAACGGCCACGTATACGGCGCGTGTACTGGCGCTGGGCCCAAAGAAACAGTCATCATCGCTATGATTGGCTGCTTGTAACAGAACTGAGTGGAGCAGTTGTGGTCTCTCCGGACAACGCGATAGACGGCCCAAAGAGCAGGTGATTAGCGTCGAGGTTGTCACGCCAGCAGTTCCAGCGAACCAGAAATAGGTCCGGGTACTGATACCATGCCTACTTCGTCGTATGGCCTTGTTGGAGGCGCAGTCCGCAACTCGGAACAAGGCGTCCCACTGATGGTTTTCCGCTGAGAGCTGCGCAGAACCAACGAGCCCGCTGGTCTCAGTGAGTTTCGGGTCGCCTAATCTCTTATCGCACGCGCGAAAGAAGCCAGGGATTGATGGTGCATCCATGCCAACAAATTCCTACTGACGAGGGATCAAACCAATCGGACCTACAGTCATCAGGATCAACGCCGATCACCACGCACTAAGGCCGGATATATCCTGCAGTCCGATCCTGCTTTTCGAATACTGAACGTCGCTCTTGCCTAATGTCGGTTAATCCTCAGTTCTTCGCATCAGAGCATACGCAGTTGACCGCCAGTGCCGTCCAGAAATTCATACTAAATCTATAAGTTTGAGTGGGCGCGATAGGGTGAAAGTCAGCGACGGGTCCTTATCGCGGCATACACTTTCCTGTGAGTGCGCCTAACGTTACGTTGCCTTACTGAGCGTCCGCTATGAGAAAGCTATACGCCCGCGAGATCGGAATGTCAACGGGACAGGTTTGTCAATCTCCATGGTGGGAAGCTTGCTCTTTGTACCAGATTCGTGCGGCAAGGCTGTCGCTATTGAGGCACCGCTTGCAGGCCTTGGCCCCTTTGGGGCTCAGTGCCGGCGTTGCGCTCAGTCAAAAGTTGATTGCCACGATGGACGACGTGCCATGCAGTGAATCGGATTTCGCTCATCTGTCATTAGCACTTTCCCATCCGTTGGAGAGAGATTCGATCATGCCGATGAGATTCGCAGTCACAGTAATATATTATCCTTGAAATCCCTGATGCTGGAAGGCGTTTGTGACGTTCCTCTGATCCAAGCCCAAGCAGTGCCACTGTTTGGATGCACCTACTGGGAAGCCGCTTAGTGTAGTTCTGTATTATTGGAAATAAATTTGTCTACAACGGCCGCGTTGCCTCCATAATAGGGCGACCGCTTTTTCTATGGAAACGGTGTTCCGGAGCAGCAGCGCCCAAGTACCCGGACCGCCCGTCGACTAGTGGTGATCGGGCGGAGACACTGATCCAATTCGTTTCGGACCATCCTGGACACGATCGTCGTTATGCGATCGACTGCCCCAAGCTTCAACGCGAATTGGGCCACGTGGCCCGCTCTTCCCCGGAGGGCGACGGTCTGCGGACGACGCGAGTGTATCTCCAGAACGAGTTCTGATGGCGCGAGGTCATGGATGGCAGCTATGGCAGTGGATCCAAACCAACCATCGTGAGGAGTGGGATGTCGTCTAGCTCGCCATCCGAGCTCTTGCTTGAAGGTAGGCGCCGTTGGATAGCCTTGAACGTTCTGTGCCTTGGCATGCTCATGATCGTCTTTGACTCGACCATCGTGAATGTGGCGCTGCCCTCGATCAGAGCAGACCTTGGCTTCTCCGAGAGCTCGCTGGCATGGCTGGTCAATGCATACCTATTGGCTTACGGCGGCTTCCTGTTACTTGGAGGCCGTATGGGTGATCTCTACGGCCCTCGCACAGTCTTTATAATTGGCACAGCCATCTTTACCCTTGCATCACTCGCGTGCGGGGCGGCGACATCTCTCGCGCTACTCATCATCGCGCGTGCCATGCAAGGCGTCGGGGGGGCGGTTGTTTCCGCTGTAACCCTTTCACTCATCCTGAATATGTTCTCCGATCAGGAAGAGCGCGCGAAAGCGCTGGGGGTCACGGGTCTTGTTTGTTCCGGCGGAGGGAGTATCGGTGTCCTGCTCGGCGGGCTTCTCACATCAACGCTGAGTTGGCATTGGATCTTCTTTGTTAATCTGCCGGTTGGAGTAGCTGTATGTTTCTTATGCCTGTATCTAATCCCCGGTAAGAGCGAAAGTAGTAGCGGAGAACGTCTCGATATAGCTGGTGCGATTACCGTCACAACTGCCTTAATGTTGGGCGTATATGTGATCTTAAACGGCCACAATGCTGGCTGGACATCGAAACAATCGGTTGGACCGCTGAGTGTCGCGGTCGGACTGTTTTTGATTTTCTTGATCATCGAGTCACGCGTTCGCGCGCCGCTCGTCCCCCTTTCTCTATTCCGTTCCCGCGCCATCAGCGTTTCCAATATTGTGGCGGTTCTCTGGGCAACCGGCCTGTTCTCATGGGGTTTCACGGCAGCCTTATATCTGCAACGGATCCTCGGCTACGACTCCTTGCATGTGGCTTTGGTATTCCTACCCGCTAATGTCGTAATGGCCGTCCTGGCACTCTGCCTCTCAGCTAAACTGGTGATCCGATTTGGCGTGAATGCCCCTCTTGCCATAGGCCTACTACTCTGTGCCCTTGGTCTTGCGCTATTCACCACAGCACGGCTCAACGCCACATTATTATCTGATGTGTATCCGGGAATGCTGCTACTCGGAATCGGTACGGGTATAGCGTCCAATCCGTTGCTCATCGCATCCACGAGCGGTGTTGATTCAAGCAAATCCGGCTTAGTCTCCGGTCTGGTGAACACTTCCTCTATGATGGGGGGCGCAGTTGGCCTCGCCATTCTCGCCAGCGCGGCCTCAGCACACACTGCCCATCTACTACGCCAAGGCATACCAGAGATGGCCGCACTGAACGCGGGCTACCACCTGGCGTTCGCCATGGGCTCGGTTGCCTGTACCGTGGCCGCGATCCTCAGCATCACATTGCTTCCATCTGGCAAGCGTGGCGAGGTACAGCTCGAGGAAGGCGTGGGAACCACGCAGTGACGGTGGAAGGCGGCATTGCCTGGGTCTCTAGACTCGGAGAAACTCGATGCCACGGCGGACGCGAGCTCGGCAAAGAGTTGGGCGCAACCATAGGACTGTGCGATGACCTTCGGCGCAATTCGGTCCCCTATGGGCTGCGGTCAAAACCCTCGTGCCGAGGAATGGTCGGGCACCTCAGGCAGGACGTAATTGAATCCGCAATATGGGGGTGACCCCGCTAGTGTCGCTCATTCGTCGGCGCTCCCTGCCCTAAGCATTGGGCACCTTCGGTACGAGCCGAATTTTGTATCCGGCCTGTTTGAGCAGTTCCCGTATCCCTCGCGCCTGAAGTAGATGCGCTACGCTCACCACGATCAAGGTGCGCGTGGATGCCTTGATCGCAGCCTCAATTCGGGGCAGCCAGGCGAAATGCCGATCATCGAGCAGCAATCGCGCGATGCTCGATTGTCCGAGCAGGGTTCTTGGCAAAGTGATCTCGATGTCCTCGAAGCGGCGTTTGAGCCACGCTTCGTACATCTCCAGGACGGCCCACTGAATGTTCGGCAGCTTCGCCAAGACGTCCGGGAAGATATGCGCGTATTCTGAAGCGGGAATGCGGTCTAGGCGCTCGGAGAGCTCGGCCATAGTCTCGAGGTGTTGGATAGCCTTGGATTGGGCATGAGCACGTTCGACCAACTGGTGTTCCACGTTTGCAACCGTGACTCTGCTGGAGAACTGAAGCGCTGCGAGCGCCACCCAGGGTTTGAGCTGTGAGACGCCCGCCGCGGGCGGCAACACTTGCCGGAGTACGGCCCAGATGGAGGGGGGCAGTTGACGTTCGAGTGTCTGCCCTTTCTGCAGTCGTACGAACCGACCCGCGTCGGTGAGATCGGTCGCGAGGTATAGCCGCTCACACCATTCGTAGGCATCCCATACCCAGGTGGGCAGATCTCTCGTGTCGGCTTTAGCCGGCCATTGGGATATCGAGCCCAGAAGGCGAACCGGACTTTCGACAACTTCATAGTACATGGTATGAGAATTAACTTTCGAGTCGCAGAATCATCCGCACTAGACCCGGTTGGTCGCTGGAGAATGCGAGCTTGCACCACCCGAACGTGGAAATGCCTCATGACTTCTTAATTCATAACCCCGCTATGAGGGCGCGACGCTTGCCTCGTCGCTATACGTCGATGCCTGAGGGCTGTTGCCCTCGATAAGCAAGCGAGGTAACGAGCATGAAGAACGTTTTGATCCGCGTAAAACTAAGGCCGTTTTAGAGAGGACGACGAGGACGATGCTGTTGGTGTGTGGGCGGTGGAGCGGCACGACGCTGCACGCAGCGAGCATCGCCTATGCGTCTGCTTTCAGTGTTTAGCCTGCGCAACGTCACTGGCGAGCGCCAAATGCCCGTCCGGACTCATCAACCGCAGCAGGCTGCCGCTCGGGGAAGGCGTATCGACCATCGCAATCTGACCTTTGTATTGGAGGTCATAGATCGGGTCCAACACATCTAGTTTTTCGATGCGGTAGCTGCCAGTGACTTGGATTTTCTCGAGGCGCGGGTCGGCGATGACGGCCGTTTGGGACGTGTAACGGTTAAGTTCTGCCACCGCATCAGCGAGCGGTGTTTGGCGGAAGATGACTTGGTCGACTGTCCAGGCGATCCGGTTTACCTGTTCCTCGCCGCTGATGGTTTGGATTTCCACATTGTTTCGTTCGATCTTGGCGAGTTGACCTGGAGAGAGGGTCATCTGCGGCGGGTTGGGCTGGAGCCGAACAAAAGCGGGCAGCTTCAGTGAGAGACTGCCGCGGACCGGCCACACTTCCATCGAGTCAGGGGTGAGGACTTTGACGACGAACTCGCCATTGACTGCGGCATCCGGCGTGATCGCGAATTGATCGAGCTTGCCACCGCGGACCACAAAGGATTGGCCCCAGCTATGGACGGGCTTGACGAAAACCTGACCGTTCACGACGAGCATCTCGCGTGTAAACGGGCTGAATCGGGTGTGCAGCTCGCTGTGAGCGTCGAGGTCTACGGTGCTGCCATCCGGCAAGGCGATCGACCGGAGCTGAAATGGTTGGGCATAGGTTTCCTCACCCAGCCAGGCCGGCGCGGCTCGGACGGCCACTCCGAGGGTGAGTACTGCACAACACGCGGCGGCGGAGGCCCCGAGCCACAGCAGACGTTGGGGCCAGCGACGCTCGAGTGGCGGGAGGTTATTGCGGACTGCCGATTCAGGCGCAGTAGACTGAGTGACTGCCGGGGTGTCGGGCGGCTGGGAGCCGGCTTCTGCCGAGGAGGTGGACTCGGCGGGTTTTGCTGTGTCACTCGGACGTACGGAGAGCCAAGACGGCACGATTCCCCGCCGCATTTGTCGAGCGACATACCAGCGCATCCACGATACAGACAGAACGATCGCCACAATGTTATGGCCTTGCGGCAGGAAGTCCCTGAGGCTCTGCCAAGGCTCGGGGAGTACGAATTCTGCGGTGGACTTCAACGTGGGCCCGACGACGGTGACCACCAAGGCGCTGATGCACACACTCACAGTGGCGGTAGGCGCGTCGCCGCAGGCGTAATACAGCCACTCACGGAAACGCTCTATACGCGAGCCTGCAGCCACCGGCCCCCAATAAACGTGGTAGCTGAATAGCGTCAGTAATATCACGCCCGCAATGCATATCCGTGCGGTCGATTGAAAATCGAAGAGATAGCTTGAGAGAAATTGATTGGACAGGGTGTGGGACCACCGCTCGAGTAGCCACAGTCCCCCCATCGCCAGCGCGAACTCCAGGTAAGTGTTGGCAAGATCCGTCCAGAACGGACGTGCGCTAGACTCGATCTCAACCGATGGTGCGTTCTCAGTGCGCCGGGCGTCACTGCCGGACAGACCCGGCTCGCCGCTCTTCCCGTGAGGCTTATCTATCTGCTCAGACATCGAGGACTCCTTGTTGACTGATGCTGCTCGATTCGGATCCAGCGGGGTTCCCGGGATGCTAACAGAAGACGAGATTCGCGAACCCGATTTTGCCAAAGGGTGCCCCAGGCCGAATCGCTTACGCCGCATTGTTGAATACTCCTAAATTTTATTCTTTGGGTGGGCTACTCAATCTCCATTGTCATTGCACCCATGGGGGCGCAGACGAACGCGCGTTGATCGTTCAAGCGTGGCGCACGACTCGAAGAGGATTGCGGGAGCGAGTTGCATCAAAATACTTAACACGAGAATTACCTAGCTAGGTCTGGTTGAAGATACTGTGTTAGTCAGAGTCTCGCAGACTTCAGACGGTGCATTCCTCAGCGCCAATAAGGATCGAGCAGACGAGCGCGGCTCTTCTGACCGGGCTTGAGCGAAGATTGCAAGTTTGGGTAATCCTGAGCACATCAAGCTGTTAAATCGAATTTGTCGAAATCGCAGTTTGATACTGAAACATTGGAATATCGTGTTACGTAACATCGTAACTAAAAAATGCCATTGGGATTCCATGTTTCTTTGCAATCCTGGCGCTAGTTGGTCCTGAGAACAATGGCAACCATTGAAACAGTGCGGTAAGCTTACGTTGACGCTTCAAACATGGTTGCCTTCTTAGCCGATCCTGACAAAATCCAAGCGCAGCCACCGATGGCGGTGCGCTGAGCTTGGAGACCTAAGATGATCGTTGTCTCGGGGCGTCGTCCTGGCCGAAGTATTCAATTGATATGACGAACTGATAGGGAGCTGCCCCTCGGGGTGCGCTGTTTGAATGTCGCATATGCAGGAGGCTATATGCAGAGGTACAGGTCAAGGGTGAACGAGCAGATCCAGATTGGACGACATCGTGTGACCGTCCTCGGTATCCAAGACGGCCAGGTCCGCTTTGGAATTGAGGTGCCGCAAGATGTGGAGGTTCCCAAACATGGCAGGGTCAGGAAACGTCCGAAGCGTGTGACTGCCTCTCGCCGGAAATACCACTGACCGCTCACAGCACGAGCGGCTCGCTCGAGGTTTAGACTCGAGCGCCGGTCGCGGCGATCCGCTCCCGCGGCATTGGACGGATCGCCGCACTTGAACATCCTGCGGAGGCAAGTCGCCCGGCTCGCGACGGCGTGGCCCGTCTTTATGGCTGCGGTTGGGACGGTGGTTCCGCCGCTGCGGGTGGCGACTGTTGGGATGACGACTCTTCCGGTGTTGTGACCGGCTGCGGTTTCGTCGTGCAGTTTGGAATCCGGGTCGCATCCGGATGCAAACAGCAATCGGCCAATGGGAGTTCCTTACCCGACCGAGTTTTACAGGTTGCGGTGTGAACGTACGTGACTTGACTGGTCACATGCTTGCAGGAGACTTTCTTTCCACGCTTCCCGGCTGTGACACTCAGGCCACCGGACTCCTGCTTGATGGCCTCCTCGGGTTTGACCAGCTTGCATTCAGCAAGCGTGAATCCTTTAGGGAGGTCCTCTTGAGTGAGCGTGGGTTCGGGCTCATGCGCGAGAGCTCCGGCACTCGCAATTCCAATCACCGAGACAACAATGAACTCGTTCAACCGCATCTTGCACTCCTATCGTTTTGTTGAAAAGGTAACATCGTCTGTGCCGAAGAATCATTCTAAACCATCGCCCTATCCTTGCGCTTCGCACTCTCGGACTTTGAGGACTCCGAAGAATATGCCTTTGATTTACACCGTGTCAGAGTTGCAGTACGGGCGCATTTAGATGAGACGGATCGGGCTCGAGGGGACTACTCTATGAGCTCGACGGTGTAGGGGACTCGGATCGATGATGCGGTGAACGCGTTGGTATGTTGCAAGGAGAGCGACATGGTGAGAAAGGAAATTTTGCGTCTCGCGCGGGTATTGACCCTGCTCGTGAGACAGCACGGACGCCCGGCGAACTACCTCCAGATGGTGGATCTGGTGGATCGACTGGTACGGAAGAGCGCAGCGGGCTGGCACGCGCTGGGGTCTGACACGACAAGCGCCTCGGGGCTGCAGGATGGCGGGAGTGTCTCCGGTTCAGTGCTGCGTCGGATCCTGATGGAGATCGGACGCGCTGCTCATGTGGCGCTCGACATCGGGCTCGTCCTGCAAACCCTCACGTCACCGCGCCGCACCCCACAACTTGCAAGTTGGCCGGACGGCCCACCGGCCGGCGTGTACGTCACTGACAATTGGAAATTTGCCAAGGCGGCGCTTGCGCGGTACTCGGCCGCCACGGGCGGGGCGATTGCCTATACAGACTGGGCTCTATTGGCGGGACCTAAAGCCCGCCATCTGCAACCTTCGCAGGATGACATCCTCCCTGGGGTACCACCCCACGAGTCATCGCCCTTGGGTCTCTCTGGCGCCGATCTCCTCCGCAAGTCCCCTGGCGCGCTAATCGTCACCGGCCCTTGGGAGTTCGCTGAACATCCGATGTTTCAAACCGCGGCGGGGTTGCACGAAGGATGTTTTCTTGCGAATGAAATGCACCACCGGGTCGTGGTGGTCATCCGCACGCCGCGACCGCAGTCGCTGTGGAAGGATCTCGAACGCTTGCTGGGCGATCCGCAGTATTTCGATCCTGCCTACGAAGCCATGGCGTTGCGCGGGACGGTTGAGCCCGATGGCCACCTGGCCGTCCGACCGTCGGCCGGAGGCGATCCACAGGGGGCGAGCGATGACGCCGAGCTCAACGCTCGGGTTCGCTCGATCGCCTCGCGGCCGATGCCCAGCGCGGCCGGTCGGACGAGCCACAGGGGGAACGGCGGAAAGGCGTCAACGTACGGCGAGTCGGTTGAGTTGTCAGTACCGATCGTGCGTCCAAGACACCGCCATTACTTGACGCGTGCCGGGAAGGCGATTCCCGGGCTATCGCCGGAGGGAATTCTTATGGCGGATACCCGCGCTGGCCAGGAGGCGGCTCTGGCACTATGTGCCAAGAGCTTAAACGGGTCAGCCTCGCCGGGCCAAGCAAGCGACAGCTTTTCGCTGCGGCTCCTCGAGCCGCCCGATCACGTGCCCGACGATCTCGCCCTGCATCTGGCGCGGGCAGTGAGCCAGCGTCGCACCGGGCTGCTACTGCTCGGCGGACGCCCGGGGAGCGTTGAGCGGGAATTGCTGTTCCAAGCGGCTTTATCGGTGACCGCACCTGTAGGGCCCGTCGCTCTTGTGCTGCCGGCTTACCAACTCGGAGACGCAGAGCGATACGTGCAGATCGAGGAGTCCCCCGAGGGCACGCAGCGGGTGTACTCGCGTCGCTTTCCGCAACTGCCGATATATCCGTCCGTTGCTTCGGCTATTGCAAGTGGCTATTCGCGTATCGCGATTGAATACGAGTGCGAGCCCTATCTGCCGGTGCCGCATGAGCTGCTGCGGCGACACGCGCGTGAAGTGTGTTTCATTGTCGGCGCAAACGACTTCGATACTCGGACCCTCTTCACCCGGATCGCTCCTGCGCAGTGGGATGACTGGGCGTGTTTGATTGGTCTGTTCGGTTGGGTCAGGTTGCAGGGAACGGCGGGCTCCCTCTCCTTGTGTGATATCTGCGTCCCCGGTAATCAGATTGTCAATACGACTCGGTACCGCACCACTGCGGCCGCGCTGACGGCGTGCCGCCAGCGGCAATGGGAGACACAAGCGTTAAAGCATCTGGAAGCGCATCGTGTGGAGCCGCTTCAGCTACGCCAGCAGCTCGTGGACTGGGACATTCTCGACCCGCACGATCACGCGGCCATGCGCGATACAGAGCAACCGGAGCACGTGAGCCGGTGGCTGTATGAGCGAGTGATCGCGCGGGCCGAGATGGGGACTGTAGCCAGGCAAATGTTTCACTGATCCTGATCGGGCGCTGGCGGCTGGGTCTCATGATTGGCGCAATTGGGAGTGGCTCGACCTAGCACCAGGGCAACACTTGCGCCATTGGACGTTCGCCCAACTGCTTGGAATCGAAGCGATTGTATTATGCGCGCCTTAATTTATTCCCAAGTGGAACGTTAGGCGTAGACTGCTTTACGAGCGCTCCCTCAGCGGCTTAAACACGGCTGTCGATAAACTCCCGCGCGTGCGCGTGAGGGGGATTGGGCTGCGTAAGTGAAAAGGAGTTCACATGTTGGTGTTAACGCGACGGCCGAATGAGACGATACGCATCAATGGCCGGGTACGCGTGACGGTGTTGGGATTCAAGGGTCGCGGTAAGGTGCGGATTGGGATTGAGGCCTCACCGGACATTGAGATTGATCGCGAAGAGGTGTGGGAGAGAAAACAGGAACAGCCCGGCCACAACGCGGCCCGAGTCCCCGCTTCGGGGGCTCACGATCCACCTGCCGGGAGGGGCCATAAAAAAAGGGCGCCGGCCGGTCGACGGCCGCTACGGGGACGTTAGAGCGGGCGGGCTTCGCCCTGCTCGCCATCCTTCGCACGCACAATCCCCAGGTCGGTGCCGCATCAACGGTCACCTAACCTACCGGTCCGCTATCGGTATAACCGAGATGCCCGAGGGCGCTAGTACACCCGATAGGGCGGTGACGGGGGAAATAATATGGGCTCCTAATTATCTAAGGGCTTTCCCGGTTAGGCGCACCACCCCCACGGCGTCCCAATCTGGAATGTTGAATGCCGTTCATTAGAACGTCTTACAGTTAAACAGGGGGAAACGCATATGAACGGAACCAGCGAGTCAAGAGAATTACAAAAGCCCAGCCTTAACCCGGCCCAGCGGGGCCCCATGCCAGCGAAGCCTCTCGAGCAGCAGCTCGCGATAGTGATCCGTCTCTTTGACCAGTTGATCCACACGAATTCCTGGGGTCAATGGAAGGGCGGCGGTCTAACGCCGACACAACGCAAAATCCTCAAGTTCCTGTCCTCCAGTGAAGCCGGCCAATCGCTCAGTCGAGTGGCTCGGGAACTCGGGGTCACCGTTGCGACCGCCTGTGACAGCGTCGACGCACTGGCGTCCAAGAAACTGCTTAGCAAAGCAAACAGCACGACCGATGGCCGACGCTTGGCGTTGACGCTGACGGAGGGAGGCCAACAGGTTGCAAAAAACCTCTGGTCACTCCCTGATCCCTTGTACGACGGTTTTGATGCTTTGGCCTCCGAAGAGCAGCAAACGGCATACATCCTCTCGCTCAAGGTAATTCATGCTTTACAGCGGGCCGATGTACTGCCGCCCTCGAACGCCTGTGTCCGCTGTCAGTTCTTTAATCCCTTCCGGGATCCGAACACCTCCATGCCACATTACTGCAATCGGGCAGGCACCTCCCTTGCCCCTTGGGAATTGCGCCTGGACTGTAGCGTGTTCGCGGAGGCGGACTTCGACCTGCAGGCCACGTTATGGAATCGGTTCACCGAAGGGACTTCCTCCAGCAACCCAACCCCCACGGTCAATGCAGTCGAGCGCCATGAGTTTCACGGGGATCCCCTGAGCGAGCGGCAGGGGGTGTCCGGGACCGAAGCTCCCCACGGCGTGGACGAGAAGCCTGCGGCCTCGAGTGGCGCCCCACGGGAGCGCGAGCTCGCCGTCGAACTTGAGGACTGACTTGACGCAGGAAACCCCCGGCATCAGGGACTTTCGATATAGGTGCTGACGTGCCTCAGTGGTCATCTGTCGATCGCTGCGTCGAGGGAAGGTGAGCGTCCCGAGAGAGTCGCTGGCGTTAGCTCCTTGAATTGAATTCGCTGCTGCTTGCGAGCCTGCGAGGGCCGGGCCGTTTTAAACACATCGTTCGTGCGCAGCCGTATTCATTCCATCAGGCTAGCGCTTCTGCTCCGAAGCGGTCACCCGCTTGATCTGGAGATGCTCTTCAACACTCCCCGAGGGTTCTTTGAAGCCCAGGCATAGGCGACACCGGCCGTCTCTTTGGGACGGCCGCTCCCTGCCGCCCGACCTGGGTTACTCAGTCTAAAACTTCGGCTGTGCGGGGCAGGTTCGGGGCGGCACCAGGGCGCAAAAAAAAGTGTCCATCCAATGCCCGATTTCCCGCCCGGCACCGACATATCAGGCGGATCGCAAAAAATGTGATCTCGAGGCGTGAAATCGCCCTCGCACCCTTCGTCCTCACACGTCATATCTATGGATAGACCGAAACAGGAGACTTCGTGGCTATGAACTCAATGGAAGCTCGCGCGGCTGCAGCATTCGACAATATGATCAAGGGCCAATTGACCCCCGATCAACAAAGGGAGCTGGCCGTCCGTCTGCTCGAAGATGATGAATCCTTCCATGCCTTCTTTGCTGCTGTGGAAGAGAGAGCCGCCGCAGGCGGTGGCGGAGCTTCGTGCGAGCAGGCCCGCGAGCGCCTGGCCTTTCTGGGTGCACAGAAGTAAGCATCGCTGCAGACGGCAGGGGCGCTTGAAAGAGTTCAGGGCGCGGGCAGGCGCCGCGGTGTCAGGAGCGCAAATCAGCAGCAATGCTGTAACAGTCGCTAAGGCTACGGGGTGTGTAGGAGATCTAACGTGTTCCGGCAAAGGGCGTGCTCGGCAGTCCCTCAGGACCCGGCCGACAGACAAAGGTTCCGCCGGCTCCGGGAGCGTTAGCCCACTCTTTGGCCTGCTGCGCCGAGAATCCCATCACCTCGAGCGCTTGCGATGGCAACGTGATGGATGCACTCGTAATCCACAAGTCTCGCCCCTCGGGCCCTCCGAATGCGCAGCTAGTTACCAGCGGAGCGGAAATACTGACACCCTCCTGCCGGATGCCCTCGGGAGTATAGCGTTGTACTTCGCCCGTCCCCGCGACGGCGATCCACAGATGCCCTTGGCGATCGACCGTCATACCATCCGGTACGCCGGTACCCTTCTCGAAACGTATCACGCGACGGCGGTTGCCCAGCGTGCCGCGCGACAAGTCGAAGTCGAACGCATCGACGGCCAAGGCGTAGGAGTCAATGTAATAGAAGGTGCTGTTATCAGGACTCCAATCCATTCCGTTGCCAATCGTCACACCTTCCAACACAGTGACGACGTGACCGTTTGCGTCAATACGGTACAGCGCGCCGTGGGGCGATTGCAGATCGTGGGCACGAGTGCCGACCCATAACCGTCCCAAACGATCGCACTTGATCTCATTGCAGATCACCTGCGCCGGATCCGCC
>Ga0105240_10003091_pt1 | contig 26176 bp, 23 predicted proteins | sample KBSC54metaG_FD_80426 | JGI IMG/M metagenome (GOLD analysis project Ga0105240, IMG submission 80426) | Corn rhizosphere microbial communities from Kellogg Biological Station, Michigan, USA - KBS C5-4 metaG | ecosystem: Host-associated > Plants > Roots > Rhizosphere > Soil | place: Michigan, USA...
CCGGTTCCGCAACTCGATTCTCTCCTCCACCGTTAGCTCCACTTTCGAAACTGGTCTTGCCATAGACCCAGGATAAAGCTCAATTTTTATTATTGCAATGTATTTTTATGTCACTACACTAGCGCAGGCGCCTCGCTGGTCATCGTAGGAGGCACCCGAATACTGTTTCAATGTACTGCATTCATTTCCACACGTTCGCGAGAATGACAATAGACGGGGCGCCCGTCTCCGTCCGGCAATTTCAACATACCGATTGTCGGTATATGTTCCCCGGGGGGATTGGATGATTGTCAATAGAGCACGAGGGTATGCGTCGTTAGCCATGGAAAAGCTTCTTCCAACTGAAGCCAGGGCTTGATCGCCTATCGGACGGCCAGCAACTTCGTCTTGCGACGAAATGATCGAGTATGGCGAGGATGTCACGCGCAAAATCATCCCCTGTGTACGCGGCCGCGCGGATATTACCTTTTCTCACAAGTTCGGACCTTAGCTCCGACGACTCGTGAATCCGATTCATGGCTTCGGCCAGAGCCGCGTAATCACACGGATCGAACAGCAAGGCAGCGTCGCTAAACTGGCTCTCCGATCCGGGAACTGAAGAAGCAATGACCGGGCAGCCCAGAGCAAAGGCCTCAAGCGGCGGGAAATTCTCCGGGCCAAACATCGAGGGAAATACAAGAGCAAGTGCATTTTGATAGAGCGCTGCAAGATCGGCCTCGGGCACGAAGCCCAGGATACGCACCTGAGATTCCACTTTAAGCGACCGAGCTAAAGACAGAACGTGATCTAGATTGCCTCCATCAGATCCGACAAAGGCCACAACCGGGCTGTACGAGTACTTCTCGCGAATGATTTTTAGTGCCCAGAGTATCGCGACGTGATTCTTATGCGGCCAGAACTGAGCCGGATAAAAGAAATATCCAGGCTGGAGGCAATATTTCTCAGGAACGGAAGCCCGCGGAGTGTTCGCAGCCTCAAGCGCGAAGCGCGGTGTCGGAAGTGTCAGAATTCTGATTCGCTCATCGGGGACACCGTAGAACTCTCTGACTTCCTTATTCCCTTGGGGGCCCAACACCACAACGCAGGCAGCTCTCCGAAGAATGGTGGCGTAGATACTTTCGGTCCGTGCCCATCGGCCGCAACTGCTCACTTCAGGAAAGAACGGCTGCAGCCGATGCTGCAGATCCCAAACGCAGGTTAGGTACGGTACTTCATTCGCAAGCGTTGACGGTGTCAAATTTACGAAAAATTCAATATTGTGTCGAAACAGAGTTCGATCCAGCCAACCTTCATGTGAAAACGGATGAGGCAACAGCAATAATTTGGCGAACAGCCGGTTGATGACATCTTTGGCGCCGCCGAATGCGCGAACCAGGGGAAGCCATTTGATCCGCACAGCACCTAAGATTGGTTCTCCCGACATCAGCTTTGGGGATTTGTCGGGCGAAAATACGATGAACTCATGATCGGAATGCTTGGCCCGATTCAGCAAATCGGCCACAAGTTGCCGCTCAAACGTGACGCCCCCACCAACCCGGGAAATCTCAGCCTTCACATAAAGACCAACTCTCATTCCATGTTCCGGTAGCGCACCCGTTCAGAGTTGTAAGGCCGATCGGAATGCGTTGCAAATAAAATCAATGGTTTCTTCGGGCAGCGATGGACTGGACGGAAGATACAGCCCGTTGTCACCCAGTGACTCGGAAACCGGCAGCGACTCGTCTTTCGCAACGATGCCCATATTCTGAAACACGGGTTGCCTGTGAAGCGGATAGAAGAAATTGCGCGTCTCGATTCCCTTCGCCAGCAACCTGTCGCGCACACTGTCCCGGGACGCAAGTTCGGGTTCCAAAACCAGACTATACATCCAGTAGACGTTTTTAGCCCACGGTTGTTCCACCGGCAAATGCAATCCCGCGATTCCCCTAAGACGTTCCGTATACATTGAGGCCAGTCTGCGACGCCTCTCTATGAGAACGTCTATTTTTTCCATCTGCGCCACGCCGATGGCCGCCTGGAGATTTGTGAGTCGAAAGTTATAACCGAGGTCACTGTGAATATACCTGTCCCGATCAGAGTAGCCAAGGTTCTTTAGACAGCGCGCCTTCTCTGCTATGGCGGAATCATTGGTTACCAGCATTCCGCCCTCGCCGGTGGTAACTATTTTGTTGATATAGAAACTGAGACAGCCAATGTGGCCGATGCCGCCGGTTCGGCGACCTTTGTATTCGCCGCCGTGCGACTCAGCGTTATCTTCGATCACATACAGACCGAATTCGGCTGCGAGCGACATGACCGGATCCATATCGACAGGGTGGCCGTACACATGAACTGGAATGATGGCTCGGGTTCGGGGAGTAACTTTCTCGCGGATTCTTTTAGGATCGATATTCCACGTTATGTCCTCCGAATCGAGGAACACGGGCTTTGCTCCGGCATACAGAACCGCAAACGCGGTTGCTATGTTCGTCAGAGACGGCACAAGCACTTCATCTCCGGCGGTTAAACCCAAACTCGCTACGGCGAGAGCCAAAGCCGTCGTGCCGCTCGTAGTGGTGACCCCAAACTGAGTCTCACAGGAGGCGGCGGCAAGGGCTTCAAACCGACCCGTGTAATCGCCTCTGATGGTGCCCGAAATCATTCCTCGCTTTAAGCTGTCCAGAACATAAGCAGCCTCTGTATCACCAATCTCTGGTTCAAACACCGATATCATGCAATCTCCACGCGTCCGTAGTGGCGGGCAGTAGCAAGCCAGCTCTGCATTAGGCGCACGCTCGGGCGACGATTCCAATTTCCCAATCCTGCGCCGATGCATCCTGGTCCAGCTTGCCAAACGTAAATAGTTTGCAAACTTCGAAACCGGCAATCTCCAAGTGGAAAATCACCTCCTGAGGGAAGAAGTACCGGATTAGCTGAGGTTCCACGACCTCGTCAAGCATCTTATTGTTTTCAATATCGATAACCAACAAGTGCTGATTCACTTCATTCGTGTGGCTCATCGGATCGAGGGTGGGTGTTGCAAAGCGATAGAGGCGCAGCCCATCCTTCTCCAACAACTTCAAACGTTTTTCCACGCCGTGGAGCAGCACGGCGGAGCCATGCCAAACATCGAAGAGAAAGATTGCTCCAGGCGTCAAGTGCTTCCGAATCTGCCTGAGTGCCTGCTGGACGTCAGAATTCTTGAGTTGGAACCCCATCACCGCGAACATGCTGATGCAGGCATCGAACTGCCGCCCGAGTTCAAAAGTGCGCAAATCGCCCTCGTGAAATTGCGTCCGGAGACCGGCCTCATCAGATCTTTTTCTCGCGATTTGGAGCAGCGATGGCGAACGGTCCAATCCGACAATATCGTAACCTCGCTGCGCAAGGTGAATCGCGTGGCCGCCCGAACCGCACCCGGCATCCAAAATCGTAGCGGGCCGCTGACTGGCGAAGCTCTTGAATACGTCCTCCACCAAGTCACATTCCGCAGGATAATTCTTGTCTGAATAAAGGAGGTCGTAATAGCGCGTGAAATCCAAGCGGGAGAAAGGCGTCATCATCAGGGAGGTAAGTGACTAGTGTACTATTCAGTCTACGATTGAGCTGTTATGAGCCTGGCTTACTAGAAGCGGTGCTTCTCATCAACTCCGCAGTAAGGCCCCTGTTTGATCTCGAGGAATGTCGTGTTTTCCAGCATTCGGATTCCGTGTCCGCCGCAAAGTAACAGCACCACATCGCCTGTGGCCAATTCCTTGGTTGTGAACAGTTCAAGCTCGTCGGTGTATAGATCCAACAAGCATCGTCCCTGTCTTACAACGAGAACTTCCGCGGTTCCCGTTAGATTGCGGTCTACGGGCAGGTGATAGTGCCGCACCACTTCACCTCCTTCCGGGTAGACGATGAATCCCAACTGCAGCGAGGCATCGTCAGGCGTCAAAAAAGTTGTTCTTTCGGGGCTCACGTTTGAGTGAACAACTATTGCAACTAGCTTCCGGGATATTAAGATGTGTTCAACTGAGTCCATGAGAATTGAAAAAATGCGCGCCTTGACGCCCGGCCATCATATTGAGGGTGTCGGCCACGAATTTTGGTAATGATTCCGATTTTGCACTCGCCCGCGAGCTGCCATTGCAGTCACCCCTTCGCCGACGGAAGGTGGCATTAGCCATAGCAGGAATGTAGTGAACAGCAGTCCCCCGCCGAAAACCGTAGAAACCAGGCCGATGTTCGCCAAGTTAGCGTATTGCATTATGACAATCAGACCAGAAACCCACGGTGCGTGACGCTTGGTGCAACAGTCAAGGAGGTAAAACACGAGCGCAAGCGGGAACGAGATCACCAGGATGCCGACCGGGCCAATGGCAGCAATGCCGTCAGTCGCCCACAAATGTGCATTGGCCGAAAGATCAGTGTTTCCGGGTGAAAGAAAATTGCCGACTTCGAACGGGATCGTGTGCTCGTATGGGAACTGTATGAGCAGATTGATTCCTTTTACGTGGGACCAGTAGGTGAATGGGTGTGTCTCAAAGAATCTCGCATATTGTTCTGTAAAGGCACCGGGAACGGAATGATCACGGAAAGCGAAAAGGTCCGAGAAGTCCTGACCATAGCTGGATCCGAACAGTTCAAGACCGATGATGAACAGAAACAGGCAATTCGTGATGAAGAGCATAAGAAGGCCAAAGCGTTTGCCGTCATTCTTACGAAATGCAAAGTAAACCATTGGAAGATACGCCACGACGATCAGCCAGGCACGACTCGCAGCTGAAGCGTAAAGCAGGACCGCCCCGGCTGCGCCCATTAGGAAAAGAGCGGGGCGCCGGCGCAACAGCCCGATCGACAGAAGCAGCGGGTTCAAAGTAAATGCCAACCAATTTCGGCAGTAGCCCATTAAGATACCCGAATCAACTTCTCTATCCGCCAGGCGCAGTTCGTAACGCTCGGTAAAGCTCACCAACCTGAGGTGCGGCGCATACTGAATCAAATACGGGCCCATGGTGAGCATATAAGAAACTGCTAATACACCCCAGAACTGATCCGTGGTTATATGCGCCACAGGCATAGAACGGAGTGGGATCCTATATTGAAGGCCAACCAAGGCAAAGCCAGCGAATAAATAGACAGTTACAGGGACCAGTTTGCTCAGAGGCGTGGACGCCATGTAATAGGGAATAAACATCGAAGGAAGATACACTGTCAAGTACAATTGCCAGTAGAGTGCTTGCGAAGGCCGGGTTATGGCCAGCGGCATCCAGAAGGCTGGCAACAGTGCTCCGATCCAACCGACCACACTTGCCAGTGTTTCAGGATCTTCATAGGTGAAGCCATAGCCTGCCCACCGCGGCGATATCATTTCCCGGTAAATCCAGGTCAGCAGGAACACATAGGCGATCACAGATGCGAAAATTGCCCATCTGCCGGACAGCAACAGCCAGAGAGTGCGTCTCGATTTGCCTAATCGCATATATGGCTCGTGTGTTCTCTCGAGGCCCTATTGCCGGACGTGCGCACCTTCGGACAAAGTCGTCTTCTGAGTTGTCGTGCCATCCGGGAAAATCCTATGATATCTAACCATGCTACGGAGACATCGATACGACAGGAAGAAATGAACTGCGTATCCTAGCCCGAGAGCTACTGCGTATAGCAGAATCGAACGGCGCGCCGGAAACTTGAGAGCCCTGGAAATAAACAGGGTAGAGCATGTGAGGAGACCACGCCAAAGATCCCAATGGAACTGCAGCGTTTGGCGTTCGAGAATGGCAAGAGTCGGAATTAGAGGCCAAGCCGTGAATCCGATGACACTCACACCTGCCAGGATACGGGCATAGACACCAGCTTCCCGCCAACGCTCTCCGAAGGCGAGCGCAAATAAGGATGGACCCAGCCATACGATCAGGCCAAAGGGCACAACGCTGATCATCAAAAGCCTTTTCGCTGTCCGCGTGAACAAGAGATAGAGCCCCATAGTGTCGGTGTGAACAAGCTTCGTGGCGGCGGCGGTATAGGCCTGAGAGATTGCCGTGCCGATCAGATTGGAAGGGGCCTGCACAACACGGTCTGCGAGCGCAAACCAACCCAGCACCGTTGCACCATGAAAATCTCCTATCAAAAGTGGCGGGAGAACAAAACCTGCTGTATTGATCAACGCTGACGGCGCAGAGACGAGTGGGAATTTCTTATACCGAATCGCGGAAGCCCACATTCGACCTGGACGGACTCCCTTAAAACGTTCACGGTCCTGCGTCCACGCGGCGCGGGCCAGAGCGAGTGTACCACTCGTACGTCCGAGCGTCTCGCCGATGAGCAAACCGATCGGGCCCACACTCCAATATCCGAGCCCGAGTTGCACGGTAATGTTGCTGAACGCCTGTGTGAACTTGGTAGTGGCTACTGTGCGAAACTGCTTCTTTCGGAGAGCCCATGAATTAAGGACCTGATAGGAACCAGCGCCGCACGCGCTAAGTGGTACAAGCCATAGATACGGCTTAAGTGCAATTAGCACGGGCAGCGAGAGGTTGCGGCACAGGAACAGTATCAGCGCACCAGCCGATCCGACTCCGAGGGTAGCTGCTAACGACACGGCTACGAGATTCGCGCCCGTATCGTCATCAGATGGCAGCATGACCGCCATGTCGAACTTGAGAGCGATCGCCACGGTATAAAACAACGAGATGGAAAGGTACGCCTGCAGGACGCCGAAGTCGGAAGCCGTGTAGAGTCGCGTCAAGATCGGTGCGACGGCCACGAGAAGTACCTGCGAAAAAATAGTCCCACCTGAAAGAATGAGCACTTGGCTTCGATAACTCTCCTTGGGGAGAAATCGTGCGAGCAAGGCTTTGAGGGTCGTCAACTCCGGGCCGCCGGCGTGCCCTTGGGAGCCTTCGATAGCCGGATGATCCGAGCCCGAATCCATTTTGGTCAAATTAGCTTCCGGATGAGCGCGTCCAGTTCAACAGCGCGATGCTCAAACGTGTGCTCGCGCAGAGTCCGAGCTTGACCTGCGGCGGCGATTTGAGCTCGTTCTCGCGGATGATCGAGCAGCCAGCGTCCCTTTTCCACACATTCTTCGAGTGAACTGTATGCGACGACCTGGCGGTCTAGCTCAAACATCTCATGAAGGTTGGTTTTGAAATCGGTCAGCAAACACGATCCGACTCCGGTAGCCTCAAAAAGTCTCTGGTTTGCCGCGTCCGGACCAGCACAATCGATATGATTGTTAAGGGCAACAGCCGCTTTTTGAAGCGTTCGGTACATGTTCAGACCGAAGACTGGCTCCTTCATTCTCGGCCTCAACCGTCTATTGACCTGGAACAAAGGCACGGATTGCCACGTTGCAGCTTTGCCGATCAGAGGAATAGAACGGCGAATCTTTTGGGGGATGCCGACCGCACGCAATGCGCGCATCGCGCAATAAACTGTAATTCGGAGAGCGGTATCCAAGAAATCGGAGGAGGGCCTTAAGCGGACCTGAGGGGAATATAAATCGACTGGCAGATTCTCGACGATACCTTCAAGCAGCCTTTCACGCTCGAGATGATAACCATTGCCGCGAGCAATATTGCCGGCAAAGGCAACAACATTATCAATATCGACGTGAAGCGGCAGATGGTCCAAAACCTTTCGGTTAAATGCATGGCGAAGAAAGGCCGTACGGCAACCTTGCTTGCGGTACTTCTCAAGAATGAAATCGGAGCAGGAGAGAACCCGATCATAGTGCCTCAGGACGTCGAACTCTTCACAGGGCGATCCCGACCAGCCAAGAATGAGGCGAAGAGATGGACATTTTCCGCGCAGCGCCTGCAGCCAAGCGACGTCGTGAGTACGCGGGGTACTTATCAGAAGTATATCGGGCTGAAATGCTTCGGCCTGAAGCATAGGAACCGCAGTCGTCCACGTCAATTCCGGCCAGTTGGCCCCTCGTTCATTCATCCAGGCGCGTTGGAGAGGCTTGACGTTTGCATCGATTTCAAAAAATTCATACCCAAGGGGGCTAAGTGCTGATGCCCACGCGCCGTTCCACCCAAACGCTTCGGCATCGAGCACCGCTCGTTGATCCAGATAGGGCTTGCAATCTAGTCCCGAATGCGAGGAATAGAGTTTCTGAATGTAATCCGGGTAGTTATTAGCAACATATAATAATCTCATCTGTCAGGTTTTATTAGGCGCGATGCTTGTGGCAGTGCATGGGGAACTGTCGCCTATGTGAAAGGATGGCTCTATCATTGCGCATCGAGATGTTTGTCAGGAAAGCCCTGGTTCCCGAGCGAGAAAACATTTGGACTGGTGATGCTCCACAAGCGGACTGAGTTTCCCCGTCCAGTGTTATGAGAAAGCGAAAGCAGTTTGGAGCTATTACGTTCCAGATACCCGAAAGTCTGTCTCGCGTGAAGTCCGCGGTCGTCTGAGGCATCGTTCCAAGATGCATAGACCGTACCGCCATCCGCTCCGAAAACAAAGCCTGGCCCCGTGTTGTTTCGAGCAATGTTGCCGACTAGAGTTACCGGGCTGCCAGCGATTACGTAACCCGCATTGGAGTTTTGTCGGCTGATGTTCTCATTCAGAACAGTTTCAGAACTGGCCTGATCCACATAGAATCCCTGATCACGACCGCCCCGGCAAGAATTCCTGCTTAATTCGACAAAAGCGGACCTGGCGATTATGAAACAGCCGCCTTCAATTCCGCCGGTGCCGACATCTCTTGCTGAGTTTGCAATGTAACGTGACCGATCGGAAAGGTCATTCCAATACCCGAATCGCGCTGCGCCCCGGCACGTATTACCCTCAACCAGTGTGCCGCTGGTACCCGCTGCGTTATTGCCTACAACGTGATAACAACCCCATCCAGACGCCACCACATGGTTGGACCGAACAACGTTACGCGTCCCATTTGCCACACTGATGGCCCCCAAGGGCAGGACCACGCCGGTTCGCCCCTGCATCGTATTCTCGGCCTCATTATTAATAACCGTATTGTCATCGGCGTCGACCAGGTAGACAGCCTCGCCGGCATTGTTGCTTGGCGGGCTGAAGGCGGTTCGACTGTAAATATCGCGAATGCGATTATTGCTAACGGTGTTGTGAACTACTGTTTGCGTGGGAAAACCAGAATTACCGTAAAGCGCAATGCCATAAAGGTATTTGCCCCGGATCTCGTTATAGCTGAATGAGTTGCCCGCACAAGTGCTGGATCTTGAGGTCTGCGGGCCGCACATGATGCCAATGTCGTTTTGCGAGAGGAAACGATTGCCGAAAACGATTGAATCCCTCATCGTGCCCCATGCGATGAAATCATTCGCGAGCGGGCTCGTCGTCAGCGATGACGTATTTGTACCGTCATGAAATCTGTTGTTGGCTATTGTGAGGAGCCTTGCATCGTCAACCAGTATCCCCGCGAATTCATGTCCTGATATGTCGCAGTTCTTCACCGTAATGTGTGAGGACCCCTGTGTGATCTGAACAACTCTTCCCGACGTGCTGTCGATCGGTTGCGACGGAACACCATTTGACCCCACGAGAGTGCATCCTTCGATTCCGGAATGGGAGACACCAGCAAAACTTAAAACACCACTATGATCCGCGGAATTCACGATCACTGCGCCCGGCTGACAGAGAACTTTGATCCCTGATGGAATGGACAAGAGACTACCTGAAGCTCTCCCACTGTACCTGCCGGCAGAGATGCGTAGTGTCCCCCCCCCGTTGTTGCCGAGCGTGGTAAGTGCATCCTGAATCGACGCAATACTGGCACCCGCTGGCACGGTGATCGCGGGCGTTTTAAGTTCCGGATTACGATGCTGTGCGACCACCGCCATCACCGGGAACAGGGCGGCCATTGCGATAATCGCCATCCGGTCTACTTCAGGGTTAGATTTGCAGCGAAAAAACATTTCAAGAGAACAAGCGGGATGCTTCTCCTAACAGACAGTTGCGCGGCAACAAAACCTGTTCCTGTCTCATCCGGCCCGCGGAACCAACTGTATCCGGCACGCGAGATTTTCAGGTGCCGTTTTTCCCGCGGCTCAAACGCCGGGACCGGCGTAGGTCAACCCGGCGTTGATGACATCTTTGCCGTTCCATAGGTTCCTGCCATCGACTATATGCTCAACACCGCGATGTCGCATTTCCGCGAAGTCGACCGCAACATATTCCGGATGACCGGTGTTCAAAATCAATATTGACGGTAACTGGTCGTCAGAGAGGTCGAATGGCATGAAATCGTGCGAGCGGATCTCGTCAGCCGAGTAGAGAGGATCGTGCAAAGTGACTCGTGCACCGAGCTTGTGTGCTTCAGCGCGAATGAGGAATGCCGGCGAACAGATGTGTTCTTTCACTTTTGGTCTAAACGCCAGACCAAGCACACCTACGGCGGCGCCGCCCAGCTTAATCCCCGCCGCAGCCAAGCGGTTGAGATAGCGGGCAGGTTGCCAATCATTTAGTCTGCGCGAACTCTCGGTAAGGGGCATTGGCACCCGCCGCGCCTTCGCATCCTGCAAAACGAAATAAGGGTAAACGGGGGTGCAATGACCGCCAACTCCAATGCCGGGCGAGAGTAGCATAGCCTCACCGTCCGTATTGGCGGCGGCCAGCACAGAAGGGAATTCTACGCCCGCCTGCTCCGAATATGCGGCGAGTTCATTCGCGAGGGCGATATTGACGTCCCGGTAGACCATGCCAGCCAGTTTGGCGAGTTCAGAAGCCTCGAGCGACTCCAGATTGATAACCGGCGCGCCGACATAGCCGCAGTAGAATGCCTCAGCACGATTTGCCGATCGTTCGTTCACGCCGCCAACAATCTTCGGGACGCTGGTCAGATTCCTTAAGACGAATCCACTCTTGACACGCTCTGGCGAAAATACCAGATCGAAATCGATTCCAGCCTTCAATCCGGAACTCTCGAGAACCGGAGCCAACCGGCGCCTGGTAGTGCCCACTGGCAGAGTTGTTTCATAGCTGACCATCATTCCCGGTGCCAAGTTTCCCGCTATTATCGTTGTCACCTGCTCGATAACGGAGAGGTCCGCTTCCTTACCGGGAGTCAGCAGCACCGGAACGATAACGATCACGACATCGCAACCGCGAATTCCCGTGCCTATATCATCAGTCGCGTAGATGGTGCCGGCCTTGTGAGCCTCTGACAGAAGCACGTCTACACCGGGCTCCTCGAAAAGCATCCTGCCCTGGTTGATGGAATCGACGACACGCCGGCTTGTATCGCAAGCTACGACCTCTGCTCCCCGTGACGCAATTTGGCACGCTAGCGGCAGGCCCATCTTGCCTGCGCCGATTACCGCAACTTTCAAACTTTCGCTCCGGCCAGTATGCTGCCAGTGCGTGCCGAATGAGCTTTTGCCGCTAAGGCCACTGCTTCGCGCTGTTCGGCTGTCAACTCAGGAAAAAGTGGAAGCGAAACAGCATTCAGCGCGGCACGCTCGGCGACCGGAAACGCCCCCCGCGCATATCCCAGACTGGCAAACGCCTTCTGCAAGTGAACTGGTATGGAGTAATGCACTCCCGTATGGATTCCATCGTTGAGCAGGTTCTGTTGGAACTGCTCGCGATTATCGGTCTGCACAACGTAAAGATGGTACACGTGGCGGTTATGGAGTGCCTCGGAAGGCAATTCCAGGTCTGTACCGTGAAGTGCGCCAGTGTAATAAGCAGCGTGGGCGCGCCTCAATTCGTTCCAACTCTCGATGTAACGCATCTTTACGCCGAGTACAGCCCCCTGGATACCTTCGAGGCGCATGTTGAAGCCCAGAAAATCGTGATGTCCCTTGATTTCCTGGCCCCAGTCGCGCATCAGGCGAACGCTCTTGATTCCCGCATCGCTGTTTGTGGTTACCATGCCGCCTTCGCCGTATGCCCCGAGGTTCTTGCTCGGGTAGAAGCTAAAGCATCCGAAGTCGCCGATACCGCCAACGCGTTTGCCTTTGTAGGTTGCGCCATGGGCCTGTGCGCAGTCTTCGATAACCTGAAGATTGTGCTTCCGGGCAATCGCAAGAATTGCGTCCATGTCCGCAGCCTGTCCATAGAGATGAACAGGCAGGATCACTTTGGTGCGAGATGTGATGGCCGCTTCAATCTGATTGACATCCATCGTCAAAGTGATGGGTTCAACGTCAACAAACACCGGGACAGCTCCAGTGTATTGAACCGCAGCAGCGGTGGCCACAAAGGTCAGAGGCACGGTAATGACTTCATCGCCTGGTCCGATGCCGGCGGCCAGAAGAGCCAGTTGCAGGGCGCTGGTTCCCGAATTCACCCCAGCGGCATAGCGAGTCTGGCAATACTTTGCGAACTCATTTTCAAATGCCGTTACGGCAGGCCCAAGAATATATGCCGTGTTGGCCAGCACGTCGTCGATTGCAGCATGCACTTCTGTCTTGATTGACTCGTATTGTTTCTTTAGATCGAATAGTGGAACCATCATTTATCTCGTTAACTCGCTTCCAATTGAACAGGCGCGCCACGCATGCGGAGCGACTGCTCCGCCGCTTCAAGGATTCGAACCACGCGCAGTCCTGACCGCCCGTCCGTGAGAGGCTTTTCTTTGCCTTCAATGCACTGCATAAAGTGGAGCAGTTCGACGCGCAACGCCTCGGTCAGATCCACTTGAGGCGACCACACATCCCCTGATCTGTAACCCCGGAGGAGCATCTGGTTTAGGTTTTCCTGATCCGCCTCCATGACCAAGCCTTTGTTGTGGACTTTGATTTTTTCGGAAGCTTCAAGGTCGTCGTAAACGATCATTTTCTCGCTGCCGCCGATCAGTGTCCTGCGCAACTTCACCGGCGACAGCCAGTTTACATGCAGGTGAGCAATCAGGCTTCCGTCGAAGAAGAGGGTCATGTGCGCGATGTCCTCGGGTTGTCCGGGGATGTGGTTACATCCGGTGCAGGAGACCGCGACCGGATGTTTGCCCAGCACGTAATCCATTATCGACAGGTCGTGTACAGCCAGATCCCACAGAACGCTAACGTCCTTCTGGAACAGCCCGAGATTCACCCGCACGCCGTCATAATAGTAAACCTGTCCGATTTCTCCTGTGTCGATCAGTTGCTTGATCTTCCGAACCGCCCCTGTGTAAGGAAAGGTATGGTCGACCATCAAGACCAGACTGCGGGCATTCGCGAGCGAGATCAGTTCTTCTGCCTCTCGCGCCGACGCGCAAATGGGCTTTTCCACCAAGACATGCTTACCGGCTAAGAGAGCTTTCCGGGCGAGTTCGAAATGCGAAGCCACAGGTGTCGCGATTACCACGGCATCTACGCGCGGGTCGTCTATCAGCCGGTCGGCGTCGTTCGTGACTTCCACGACCGGGTGGCGGGTCTTAGCGAGTCTCTGCCTCTCGGCTTTGGCATCCGCGACGACCACAACGGCTGCACCCGGAAGCTCTGATAGATTGCGGACCAGATTGGGGCCCCAGTATCCATAACCGACAACTCCGAACCCAATCATTCCGCGTTCCGCCCTCTCGCACTTCTCAGTATTTGGCGCGCAGGGACTCCAGCAACAGTTGCACCAGCGGGAATGTCTCGTGTCACCACCGCGCCTGCCCCGATGAGCGCTCGTTCGCCAATAGTTAAGCCGCAGAGAATTGTTGCCCCGCTGCCAATTGAAGCGCCCTTTCGGATTAGGGTCGTTTCCACGGTCCAATCCGATTCTGTTTGCAGTGAACCCGATTCTGTGGTGGCGGATGGGAAACGGTCGTTGATGAACATTACGCCGTGACCCACGAATACCTCGTCTTCTATCACAATACCCTCGCAGAGAAAAGAGTGGGACGAGATTTTGCACCTCGCCCCTACACTTGCATTTTTTTGAATTTCGACGAAGGCGCCGATCTTCGTCTCATCTCCGACGCTGCAGCCGTAAAGATTGACAAGATCCGGGTGGAAGACTTTGACCTCGCGACCTAGTTTTACATCAGGTGAAATAGGCATGAAATCTGGTGATTCGGAACACTCAGGATAGCATTCTCTGACTGATGGTAAGCCCTGCCGCAAGCGTCCGTTTTTCTCGGAAAACGTTATGGAAACTCTTCACGAGATGAGACAAATGCTCCGGCTGCAACCCTGGAAATAACCCAATCCAGAACGACTGATTCATCACCGTGTCCGAAACCTGCAGTTTCGAAACACTCCGATAGTTCGCGCCGCTGTACGCGGGCTGTCGCGTCAAATTTCCTGCGAAGACCAGCCTTGTCGCAATCTTATTCTGCTCCAAATGCCGGACCAGTGCGTCACGAGTAAACGGCGCATCGGATCGCACGGTGATCGGGTAGCCGAACCAGCTTGGCTCGGAGCGGGGGGTCGCTTCGGGCAGGATTAGGAAGTCTTGCAGGCCTTCGAGACCTGCCGTCAGGCGTCGAAAATTCTCGTTCCTTGCCGCGATGAATTGCGGCAGTTTTTGCAATTGGGATAAGCCGATAGCGGCCTGCATATCCGTGAGCTTCAGGTTGTAGCCGATATGCGAGTAGGTGTATTTGTGGTCATAGCCGCAGGGCAGGTCGCCTAATTGCCAGTCGAAGCGTTTGCCGCAGGTGTTGTCCTTGCCGGGGTCGCACCAGCAGTCCCGGCCCCAGTCGCGGAAGGACTCTATCAGCGTTTTCAGAAGCGGGGAATCGGTTATTACGCACCCGCCCTCCCCCATCGTGATGTGGTGCGCGGGATAGAAGCTGAACGTCGCGAGGTCACCGAAAGTGCCGACCTTGCGACCTTCGAAGGTTGCACCAAGCGCATCGCAACAGTCTTCTATGAGCCACAGCTTGTGCTTCTTCGCGAACGCGGAGACGGTTGCCAGATCGAACGGATTGCCCAGCGTGTGGGCGATCATAATGGCCCGCGTTTTGCCGGACAGCGCGGACTCCAACTGGGACACGTCCACCTGATAAGTGGGAAGCGTCACGTCCAGGAATACCGGGATCAGGCCATTTTGGATGATGGGATTGACGGTAGTGGGGAATCCGGCCGCTACCGTGATTACTTCGTCTCCGGGCTTGAGCCGCCGTTCGCCCAGTTTTGGCGAAGTCAGGCAGGAGAGCGCTACGAGATTTGCGGACGATCCGGAGTTCACCAGGCACGCTGCACGGACTCCAAAGTAGCGCGCGAATTCCCGTTCAAATTGCTGGGCGAAGCGGCCCGTGGTTAGCCAAAAATCGAGGGAGGCGTCGACGAGATTCCGCATGTCCGCCGCGTCCAGGACCTTTCCGGAAACCGGTACCTGGGTTTCGCCCGGAATGAATGGCTTCGGGGCGAATTGCTCGTCGTGAAATTCTGTGACGAGTTCCAGTATACGGGCGCGCAGCGCGGCGGCTTTATCGGTCACCGGCTTTGCCCATTTGCAGAAAGGAAGTCGCGGTACCAATGCGCGGTTTTTTGCAAGCCCTGTTCGAGGGTAAACAGCGGCTTCCAGCCCAGCATCGATCGGGCTTTGGATGCGCTCAAATACTGGTGCTGGATTTCATTGGCCGCGTGATTCTGAATATCCGGCTCCAGCGCGGAGCCCAGAGTTCTGGTTAGAGCCCGCACCAGTTGCAGTACAGTCACCTGCAACTCGTTTGAAAAGTTGAAGGCCTGTCCCGCGAGGGAGGGGTCGGCTGCCAGTTTCTCGGCCAATAGCATGTATGCCGCGGTGCCATCCTCTACGAAGAAATAGTCACGGATGAGACTTCCGTCGGACCGGATGACTGGCCGCTGATCCGATAGCAGGGACCGGATTGTTCCTGGGACGATGCGGCTCCAGTTGAGGTCGCCGCCGCCGTAGAAATTTCCGCAGCGCGTGATTGCGACCGGCAGACGGTAGGTTTTGGCGTATGCCTGAGCGATGAGATCGGCGCAGGACTTGCTGACGTCGTAGGGGTGGCGGCCTTCGAGCGGGGCATCTTCGCAGTAGGGCAGAACGGTCTGGTCGCCGTAGGCTTTGTCGGAAGATGCCATTACGATCTGCTTGACGGAAGGACTGCGGCGCGCGGCTTCCAGCAAGGCCCAAGTACCCTGAATGTTGGCTTCGAACGTTGAGACCGGATTACGGTTCGCGGTTCCGACAATGGTTTGAGCCGCAAGGTGAAACACGGTATCGATTTCAAACTCGCCAAGAGCGCGTTCGAGCAGGGCCTGGTCGGTAATGTCTCCGCGAACTACGCCGCACTTTTCGAGGTCGCGGGAACGAACGAGCTCGCATTGCGGAACCCAGTCGCGCACGATGCAGGTGACGTCGGCTCCGGCTGCGAGGAGGTCGCGGACGAGCCAGCCGCCGACGAGGCCGGTGGCGCCGGTTACGAGAACGGTGCGGTCGCGCCAGAACCGGCGGTTTATTACCGGTGCTGTCAATTCCACGTTTTCCAAGGGGCTTTGCCTGAGTTCCAGAGCTCGTTCAGGTAGAGGTATTCGCGGTAGGTGTCCATCGCGAAGAAGAAGCCCTCGTGACGGTAGGCCATTAACTGATTTTCGGCGGCGAGGCGCTCCATTGGTTCGCGCTCGAGAATGCAGGTGTCTCCGTCGAGGTAGTTGAAGATCTCGCGGCTGAAGACGAGGAAGCCGGCGCTTGCCCAGCCATCGACTTGTGGTTTTTCGCGGAATTCGATGACTTTGCCGGCGGAGTCTGTCTGAAGAATTCCGAAGCGGGAGTAGGGTTGCACGGCGGTAATGGTAGCGAGTTTGCCGTGGCTTTTGTGAAACGCGACGAGGTCAGAGATGTTCACGTCAGAGAGACCGTCCCCGTAGGTGACCAGGAACGTGTCGCCGTCGATGTACTTCTGAATGCGGCGGATGCGGCCGCCGGTCATGGTTTCCTGGCCGGTGTCCGCGAGGGTGACCTGAAAGTTCTGTTCCTGGTGGGCGCCTTCGAAGATGGTGTGGGCTTTCTGGCCGAGGCGGATGGTGAAGTCATTGTTCATCGCTTCGTAGTTCAGAAAGTATTCTTTGATCATGTTGCCGCGGTACCCGAGGCACAGGGTGAAGTCGTCAAAGCCGTAGTGGGCGCAGAGCTTCATGATGTGCCACAGGATGGGTTTGCCGCCGATATCGACCATGGGTTTTGGCCGGTATTCGGTTTCTTCGCGAAGCCTGGTACCCTGCCCGCCGCACAGGATTACGGTTTTCATTGGTGTGGTGGGCTGGAGGCGACGAAGGCGCCTGGAGCGGCTTGACCAGAAGCGCAGGCGAATACACAACTTATCCCCGGATAAGCCGTAACCAAGTCTGCGCCAGTGGTCAACGCTCCGCGGGCAGGATTTCCCGCCCCACGTTTTGCGGCCGAGTGGCAGGCCATAGTTGCGGCCAGGAGATGTCCAATGTTGGGCCTGAAAGCTGGTTGAGACATATTGGTCAAGCGCGGGATAGTGCGGGCGCTTCGGAGTTCAGGAACCAGTTGTAGGTTTGGGCGATGCCCTGGTTTAACTGGATTTCCGGTTTCCAGCCGAGAGCCCGGAGCCGCGAACTGTCGAGGAGCTTTCGCGGGGTGCCGTCCGGCTTGGAATGGTCGTATACGATTTCGCCCTCGAAGCCGACTACGTCCGACACGAGGCGGGCCAAATCCGCGATGGAGATCTCGTCTCCGCCGCCTACGTTTATCGGGTCGCCGGAACTGTAGTTTTGCGCCAGGAAAAGCGTGGCGCTTGCGAGATCATCGACGTGCAGAAATTCCCGGAATGGCGCGCCGGTTCCCCAGATTGTGACGGTCGGCAGACCGGCAATTTTCGCGTCGTGGAATTTGCGTATGAGGGCGGGTAGAACGTGGGAGCCCTGGAGATCGAAATTATCGCCCGGTCCGTAGAGGTTGGTTGGCATGAGGCTGATGGCATCGAAACCGTATTGCGCGCGGTAGGCCTCCGCCATTTTGAGGCCGGCGATTTTCGCGATTGCGTAGGGCTCGTTGGTGGGCTCAAGGGAACCGCTCAAGAGCGCGGCTTCCGTGATTGGTTGGGGGGCCAGTCTCGGATAGATGCAGGAGGAGCCGAGGAAGACAAGCTTGCGGGTTCCGTTCCGCCAGGCGGCATCGATAACGTTGGTTTGAACGAGCAGATTTTCGCGAATGAAGTCCGCGCGCCGGGTGTTGTTCGCGAGGATTCCGCCGACCAGCGCGGCGGCGAGGAATACGTAATCCGGGCGCTCTGCTGCGAAGAACTCGTCTGCGGCGGCTTGCCGGGTCAAATCCAGTTCCGCATGAGTGCGCAGGATTAAACGATCGAAACCCTGCGCTTTGAGCCGCCGGACGATTGCGGATCCGACAAGGCCCCGATGGCCGGCGACGTAGATGATTTCACCGGCGTTCAGAAAGCCTGGCTCCCAACAACGGCGTGACCGGCTTTCAGAAGGGTGGCTTCCTGGCTGGCCAGCTCGATATCCGCTTCGACCATCATTTTGACCAGGCTATCGAAGCGGATTTTTGGCTGCCATCCGAGAACACGTTTGGCTTTAGCGGGGTCGCCAAGGAGGAAGTCGACTTCGGTAGGCCGGAGGTAGCGGGGGTCGAGTTCGACGTGTTTTTTCCAGTCGAGGCCGGCTTTGGAGAAGGCTGCTTCGACGAAGTCACGGACGGAAAAGGATTCGCCGGTGGCTACAACGAAATCGTCGGGGGAATTCTGTTGGAGCATCAGCCACATGGCTTCAATGTAGTCGCCGGCGAAGCCCCAATCGCGGCGGGAATCGAGGTTCCCGAGGTAGAGCTTGTCCTGGAGCCCGTACTGGATTCGACCGACGGCGCGGGTGATTTTGCGAGTGACGAACGTCTCGCCGCGCAGGGGAGATTCGTGATTAAAGAGGAGGCCGTTGGAGATAAAGAGCGAATAGGCTTCGCGATAGTTGACGCAATACCAGTAGGCCGCGACTTTGGCCGCCGCATAAGGGCTTCTGGGGTAGAAGGCGGTTGATTCGTCCTGCGGGGGCTTGGCGGCGCCGAACATCTCGGAAGATCCTGCTTGATAGAGGCGGACTTCATTGCCGGTAGTGCCGCAGTGGTCGCGCAGGGCTTCGAGGAGCCTCAGGGTACCGGTTGCGACTACGTCGGCCGTGTATTCGGACTGATCGAAGGAAACTTTGACGTGGGATTGCGCGCCGAGATTATAGATTTCATCGGGCTGGGCCTTTTGAAGAATTCTGCGAAGCGAACTGCCGTCGGTGAGATCGCCGTAGTGGAGGAAGAGGCGGGCTTCGGGGTCATGGGCGTCACGGTAGACGTGGTCGAGGCGGCCCGTGTTGAAGGTGCTGGCGCGGCGAACGATGCCATGGACCTCATAGTTGCGGCGCAACAGGAATTCAGTGAGGTAGGCGCCATCCTGGCCGGTTATTCCGGTTATCAGTGCTCGTCGGTTTGGATTCATTTTAGTGGGTCTGAGCGGAGGCGGTTGTTTCGGCGGGCATGTATTCCGTAACGAGGGACTTCAGTTCACGCAGGAGGGCTTCTCTGTCGCGGTTGGCGCAGTGTCTGCGGAACTCCTTCAAATGCAATTCGATATCGGCGCGGGGGCGGGTGGCGCCGGCGAAGACGCTGATCTTTTGGTGATGCGTGCCGAGAAGACCCTCTTCCATGCCATTGAGTTCTTCGTATAACTTCTCGCCGGGGCGAACGCCGGAGAACTCGATCCTGATATCGACCTCGGGTCGCAGGCCGGAGAGGAGGATCAGGTTGTGGGCGAGGTCCACGATGCGAACGGGTTCGCCCATGTCGAGAACGAAGACTTCCCCGCCCCGGCCCATGGTGGAAGCCTGCAATACCAGCTGGCAGGCTTCGGGAATGGTCATGAAATAGCGGCGCATTTCCGGGTGAGTGACGGTGACGGGGCCGCCGCGCGCGATTTGTTCCTTGAAGATAGGGACCACGCTGCCGTTGCTTCCGAGCACGTTGCCGAAGCGAACCGAGACGTAGGTGCCGCCCTCCGGCTGGAAGGCACGCACGACCAGTTCGGCGACGCGCTTGGTGGCCCCCATGATATTCGCGGGGCGAACGGCTTTATCGGAGGAGATCATGACGAACTCGGAGACGCCGTGCCGGCGCGCCGCTTCCACCACGTTAAAGGTACCGAAGACATTATTCTCAATGGCTTCAAAGATGTGGCGCTCCATGAGGGGCACGTGCTTGTAGGCGGCGGCGTGGAATACGACGGAGGGGCGGTATTTCTCCATCAGGTCGGCAAGACGCTGGACATTTTGGATGCTGCCGATTTCGACTTGGAAGCGCAGATCGGGAAACTTCTGGACGATTTCCCTGTGGAGATGAAAGGCGGGGGATTCGGCGATGTCGAAGGCGATGAGGGCCCCGGGGGCGAATTTGGCGACCTGACGGCAGATTTCCGAGCCGATGGAACCAGCCGCTCCCGTTACGAGGATGGTTCGGCCGCGGAGTTTGGCGGAGATCCGGCCGGTTTCCAGGATGACGGGAACGCGGCCGAGCAGATCTTCCACGGCAACGTCGCGAATACCGCGGGCAAGGTCGCCGTCGTCGTTCAGCAGTTCGGCGAGGCCGGGAATGGTTTTGTATGGAACCGAGGCCGCCGTGCAGTATTCGAGGATTTTCTTGACTTGCGGGCCGGAGGCGGAGGGCAGGGCGATCAGGACCAGGCTGACCGAATGCTTTTCCACAATGTGGGGCAGCTTCGCACCGGATCCAAGAACCCTGACGCTGTCGAGGACGAGGCCGGCTTTGGAGGGATCGTCATCGATGAAGCCGCAAATGTTGTAAGCGGCGGCGGGATCTCTGCGCAGATCCCGGAGGAGCATGGCGCCCGCATTGCCGGCGCCGTAGATCAGGGTCGGTTTGCGTGTTTCGGTGCGACCGCGATTGCGGAGCGTTTCGCCGGCAACGCGGACACAGACGCGAACGCCGGCTGTGAGGGTTATGGAGAGCAGGAGGTCGATCGCGTAGACCGACTTCGGGACGCCGGACTGAATGATGAGCAGGATGACGAGCGAAACAGCCGAGCCGATGATGTTGCTGAGCGAGAGCCTGACTAAGTCGGTGAGGGAAACGTAACGGGCCCAGCGCTTGTCCAGTTCCAGCATCTTGAAACTGATGAGCTTGACGGGGACCCAGACGGCGATTGCCACGCGCAACACCTTGACGTAAATCCCTGAGATGCTGAAGTCAAAGCGAAGGAGGAAGGCGAGGAGGGCCGCAATGAGGATTGTGGCGATTTCGATGGTGTAGACCGAGGCCGACCGGACAAGTGCGCTGCCTGAAGCCACAGGCGCGTCGATGCCGTGGCCGGCTGGTTGCTTAGGAGGCAACGGCTACCCCCGCGGTGGCGCCCGCGGCGCGGGTGAGGGCGGGCGCTTCGAGCAATCTTGCGACGACGTAGTTCTGTTCTTCCGGGGTCAGACTGCTGGAACTTGGCAGGCAAATGCCGCGTTCGAACAGATCTTTCGCCACGGCTCCGCCCCAAATTTCGCAATCGGAGTAGAAGCGCTGCAGGTGCATGGGCTTCCACACGGGCCGCGATTCGATGCCGGACGCGTCCAGATGAGCGATGAGCTGGTCGCGGGAGCATCCGAATTCCTGAGCGTCGATCAGAAAGCAACTCAGCCAGTGGGTGGAGAAGCACGACGGGGATTGGGGCATGAACGAGATGCCGGGTTGCGCGGCAAGAGCATCGCGATAACGGAAAGCTACGGCGCGGCGTTGTTCGACTCTAAGATCGAGAACTTGTAATTGCCCGCGACCGATGCCGGCCAGCACGTTACTCATGCGGTAGTTGTAGCCGAGTTCAGAGTGCTCATAAGCAATGCCGGGGTCGCGCGCCTGAGTGGACCAGAAGCGGGCTTTATCGACAAGATTCTGGTCTGGGGAAAGCAACATGCCTCCGCCGGAGGTGGTGATGATTTTGTTGCCGTTGAAGGAGAAGACCGAGACGGCGCCGAAAGTGCCGGCGGGCTTCCCTTTGTAGGTGGCTCCGAGGGCTTCGGCGGCATCTTCGAGAATTGGAACATGATAGTGGGCGCAGACATCGAGAATGGGATCCATGTCTGCGCATTGGCCATACAGGTGAACCACGATCACGGCTTTTGGGAGCCGATTTTCGCGCGCCCGCGAATGGAGGGCGTTTTCGAGAAGTGCGGGATCGAGGTTCCAGGTGCGGTAATCACTGTCGATGAAAACGGGTTGGGCGCCCTGGTAGCGGATCGGATTTGCCGAGGCGGAGAAGGTCAGGGTGGAACAGAAAACCTCGTCACCGGTGGAGACACCGAGAAGGCGAAGGCCGAGGTGAATTGCGGCGGTGCCGCTCGAAAGGCAGACGCAGGGATGGCCGATGCGGGCGAACATCTCACGTTCAAACGCGTTGAGATTGGGGCCCACGGTGGAGATCCAATTGGTGGCGAAAGCGTCGTCCGCAAAACGCTGTTCGGCTTCACCCATGTGGGGCACGGACAGCAGTATTCGGCGGTTATTTGGCGGGAACAAACGGGTGGGAAGGGGGGATTAGGCTTAGCGTAATCGCTTAGCTTAATAAGGGCGGGGTTGGCTTTTAGGCAAAGCTACCGCCGTTTCAGCCCCATATTGGGGACGTGAACTAACGCACTTCAGAGTATCATTTTGATATCTTTTGGTCAATCACGGCGGCGGTTCGGACATGTGCTGTTGAAGTGCCATAAACAGCATGGAAAATAGCAGTAGGATTCCCACCGCGAACACGGCTAATTCCTTTTTGGTTCGCTTCCATTTCAGCTTGCGGCGCAGCTGCATAATTTTGCGCTCTTCACCGGTTCGCAGGCTGGACGACTGTTCGCCGGCGCGGTAGGCATAGAAGCGTGTTTTGCAGCCTTTGCAGCGGTACGGAATCAGCTGGAAACGCTTGAATAGCCAGTCTTTGAATCCCTGGCTGTGAGAGCGGTGCGCTTTGGGTTCTTTGCAATTGGCGCAGATCATGCAATTTTCCCGATCATCGGCTTTGATTTCCCGCCCAAAATTGCCACCATTTTCGGCGCGGGGGAATTACGAAACGCTCATTGGAGACGAATTGGCCGTTCAAAATCCGGGTCGGATTGTCGACGAAAAGCGACTGTGCGAGGTCTTTCCCGTAGTGGTCCGCGACGAAGGCAAATGCGCCGTCGAGGCGGGGATGGCGATGAACGGGGTCGTGCGCGTCGCTCGCGATGACATGCACCAGACCCTGCGAGAAAAAGTGCTTCGCGCTCGCTTCGGCACGTTTTCCGAAGCCGCCCAGAACGGAAAGCGCCGTGACCTGCACCAGACACCCCAGATCTACCCAGCGGGCTACGCGTTCGGGCTCCTTTTGCAGGATAGGATTACGTTCCGGGTGGGTCACGATCGGGATGAGGTCGATGGTCAATAGCCGGTCCAGAATCTTACTCATCGAACCTGAGATATGGAGATCGGAGCACTCCACCAGCACATACCGTTTGGCGTTGATCGAAAACCTGGAGGGGTTTTGGACGGCCTCGGTAATGTTATCGAAACTCAAATGCAGATCGCAGCCGCGGTAGACGCGAATGCGGCCGGACATTTTTTCGTTCAGAACGGCAATCCGCTCGTCTATGAGGGCGGGCTGATATTCGAATTCCCCGTTGGAATGCGGTGTTGCGACGATGTCCGTGGTGCCGCCGGCGGCGGCCAGCGCCAACATTTCGAGGCTCACCTCGATTGTCGGGGCGCCGTCGTCCAGGCCCCAGAGAATGTGACTGTGAATGTCGACCACTTTAGATAGAGTACGAAATCGGACCGGCAGCACGCGGGCGGGTGTAAATTCAACGTGAGATATGCCTTCTTTTCCACCCGTCATTCTGAGGGGATTCCCCAGCCGCGTCAGCCGGATAGATGACGTGGTGTATGCGTCGCGGGACGGCAGAGATCTTTACGCGGATTTGTATTTGCCGCATGAGGAAGACGTGGCGGGGCCGCTTCCCGTGATCGTTTGGCTGCATGCGGGGGGGTGGATTGCGGGAGACCGCCGGCGCGCGCCCGACCTTTCCCGCCATTTTGCGGAGCGCGGGTTTGCGATGGTTTCAATCGATTACCGGCTGAGCCGCGAGGCAATCTTCCCGGCGGCTTTGGAGGATGTAGTATCCGCTGTTGGGTGGGTCCGGGAGGCTTCGAAGACGTGGAATCTGGATGGTGAGCGCATTGGATTATGGGGCGCCTCAGCGGGCGGGCACCTGGCTGCGCTGGCGGCCCTTTCAGTTCCGGAAACGGGGGTAAAAGCGGTGGCTGCTATTTATCCGCCGATTGATTTTCTTGCGATGCCACCCAGCGCGAAGAATTACGAATCGCGATTTCTTGGCGCGCCGGTCGCGACAGTGCCGGAGTTGGTGCGCAAAGCGAACCCGGCGGTGTTCGCGCATGCCGGGGCGCCGCCGTTCCTGCTGGTACACGGGACAGCCGATGCCGAAGTTCCGGCCGCTCAGAGCGAAATGCTGTACGACGCTCTTCGCGCCGGGAACAACCAGGTGATGCTGTCGCTAATCGACGGGCTTGAGCATGGATTTTTGGAGGCGGCGTTCGACCAAACACGACCTCACCGCGTGAGGATCTCTACTCCGAACGAGCCCGAATATTCGGCGGAGGCGCCCCCGTTTACGTGGGGAACGGTCGAAACATTTTTCAAGCGATATCTGTAGCGGGGGCATCGAATTCATCGGGGATAGTACGATAAAACTTGAACCCCGAATGAGTCCAGCAGCCACAGCAACCGGCTCGAACCGCGCCTTAAGATTTTTTGAAGCAACCATTGTGAAGAAGGCCATTCTGGCCATCACGGGTATTGCAATGTTTGGGTTCGTTACGGGGCACCTGCTGGGAAATCTGCAGGTATTTCTGGGGCCTGAGCGACTGAACTCGTACGCGGCGTTTCTGAAGAGCAATATGGAGATTCTCTGGGGCGCGCGCATTGGGCTTCTGGTTTGTCTGGTTGCTCATATCGTGGTGACGCTGCAGTTGCTGAAAATCAAGAATCAAGCCCGGCCCGTCAGTTACGCGAAGAAGAATAACTCACATTCCAGCCTGGCCTCACGCACGATGTATATGAGCGGCCCGGTAATTTTGGCGTTCGTGATTTATCATTTGCTGCACATGACGCTCGGAGTGGTGCATCCGCGGTTTTCGCACTACGACGTTTATTCCAACGTAGTTTACGGATTCCTGCAATGGCCGGTATCGCTCGCGTACATTGTTGCCGTGGGGCTGCTTTGCATGCATCTTAGTCACGGGATTTACAGCATGTTTCAGACGCTGGGATTTAGCCACCCGGTCTACACACCCCGCATCAAGCGCGCCGCCAGAACCATTGCCGTGCTGTTTTTTCTTGGCTACGCGTCGATTCCGATGGCGGTGATCACGGGTGTTGTCCGGCTGTCGAGCATGGATTTATAGACGAATGGTACTCGACTCCAGAATCCCCTCGGGGCCTATCGATAAGGCCTGGGAAAAAGCCCGCTTCGATATGAAGCTTGTCAGTCCGGCGAACAAGCGTAAGTTCAACGTGATTATTGTAGGTTCGGGTTTGGCAGGCGGTTCCGCCGCCGCATCGCTTGGCGAACTGGGTTACAACGTGAAGTGCTTCTGTTTCCAGGACAGCCCGCGCCGCGCGCATTCGATTGCCGCTCAGGGTGGAATCAATGCCGCCAAGAATTATCAAAACGACGGGGACAGTATATATCGCCTTTTTTACGATACGGTCAAGGGCGGCGATTTTCGGGCGCGTGAACACAACGTGTATCGACTGGCTCAGACGAGCGTCAACATCATTGATCAGTGCGTAGCCCAGGGAGTTCCGTTTGCCCGCGAATACGGCGGGCTGCTCGCCAACCGATCGTTCGGCGGCGCGCAGGTTTCCCGCACGTTCTACGCCCGCGGACAGACGGGCCAACAACTTCTCCTGGGCGCATATCAGGCGCTGGAAGCACAGGTGGACGCGGGGCGTGTAACGATGATTCCGCGCACCGAGATGCTGGATCTTGTTGTGATCGACGGCAGGGCGCGCGGAATTGTCACGCGGAACCTGGTAACGGGCACCATCGAATCGCATGTCGCGGATGCGGTGATTCTCGCGAGCGGCGGGTACGGCAATGTTTTCTATTTATCCACCAACGCCAAGGGATCCAACTGCACAGCTATCTGGCGCGCCCACAAGCGCGGCGCGGCGTTTGCGAACCCCTGTTTCACTCAGATTCACCCCACCTGCATTCCGGTTTCGGGCGACTATCAATCGAAGTTGACCCTCATGTCGGAGTCGCTTAGAAATGAC
>Ga0105240_10003092_pt1 | contig 26174 bp, 24 predicted proteins | sample KBSC54metaG_FD_80426 | JGI IMG/M metagenome (GOLD analysis project Ga0105240, IMG submission 80426) | Corn rhizosphere microbial communities from Kellogg Biological Station, Michigan, USA - KBS C5-4 metaG | ecosystem: Host-associated > Plants > Roots > Rhizosphere > Soil | place: Michigan, USA...
CTTTCACATGCGGGATCACCTCGCCGAGCGGCGCGGCGTCACCGTCGTGCATCAAATTCATGCGGCGAAAATCGAACGACATGCGTCTGGCCGTCCGGGCCACATAACTGTACCACACATAACCGGTCGCGCGTGGGGTTCAGGCCCATGGTTTCCGTATCCACCGCGATGCTTTGGGAAAAATTCAAATCGCCGGGCAGATCGCCGTGATGCAGGGTGATGGTCATGCCCAAGTTGTGCGTGAATTGCCGCCTAAAATCAAGCAGCTAAGCAGGAAAGGGCAGACTGGCTGGAGGATGTATTATGCATGCTGGAGTTGACGAAGATATCTGCTCTAAGATGGAAGTTACGCTAGCTAAGGCCAATCCGCCGCCGCGCGGTTGATCGCCGGTCCGAATGCAGCGAACAAAATCCTGAAATTGCCGGAATAGGGGCTGATTTTCTAATTTGGTCAAATCAAATGTTTGTTCAGAAATAATTAATCCTGTCGCATTATACCGGCGGCATGCCATGCTATCAAAATTCAAGCGCCCGTTTTCACCAATAATCGTAAAACACACTTTATTATTTGGCGAAGCTTTAGAATTTTCAATTGAAACAAGCACATCTGGCCCATTTCCTTCCGCATGTTGAAAGCAGAATTGAACGTTGGTGGTATGTGAGATTGGATATTCTGAAGCTAGATTTCTGACGCGCCAATCCGGCAAAATATCAGCGATCAGTGCAAGATCATGCACTATCAAATCGTGATGCACATGTTGCAGGGGATGAGGATCCTTACCAAACAAACGCGAAGCATGAATTTTTTTAATTTCTCCAATAACTTCAAGTTGTGCATGCAAGGCTTCATAAGCAGGATGATACAGCAAAAGATGTCCTGGCATCAGGGTAAGGGAGTTTGCGGCCTGTTGCAGCAGTAACAGTTCGTCCAAAAAAGGGTAACAGGTTTTTCGCACAAAACATGCTTACCAGCCGTTAATGCTGCATGGGCGATGGAAGCATGTGTGCTTGCATCCGTTGCAATAACAATCCCTTTAATATTTTGATTATTAATAATTGCTTCCCATGAAACGGTTTCAAAACCATAAGCCTCTGCAAGCCGCGCGGACCCCTTAAAACAATAATTTGGGACAGACCCGGCAATTAATAAATCCACCCCTGCCATGGAGGCCGGATTTTCATCGCGGCAACGTGTCCAGGTCTTTAGGTAGTTTTCCGCCCAATAACCGGCGCCGGCAACAGCGATGGCTGTATACATAATAATTTGCCTCTAATATTTGAGGGTAAACTATCAAATTCAGACAAGGATTACAACTTTTTCGTATTACTTACTTTCAAAGAAGGCCGTAATTACGGTGCAAATATGACTTTGCGTCGCCTCATCCAAATAGGGATGCATCGGCAGAGATAAGACTTCGTGCATGGCAACCTCGCTATTGGGCAGCGTACCTGCCACTACCGGATGTTGTTTGTATGCAGGCTGCAGGTGCAGCGGAAGTGGATAATAAATTGCAGTGGGGATACCGGCGGCCTTTAAATGATCCTGCAATTCCGCGCGCCGACCCCCGGCCTTCGCCGGGGCAGGCTCGGGCACTCCAATCGTATATTGCGCCCACGCGCTGATGGAACCACCGGGCACAGTTGGTGTTTTCACGATATCTTTCAGCGCCGCCGTATAACGCGCCGCGACTTTATTCCGGGCAGAGATTTCATCGGGGAAGATTTTCAGTTTCTCAAGCAGAATGGCGGCCTGGATGGTATCGAGGCGGCTGTTCATACCAACGCGCACATTATCGTATTTGTCCGTGCCTTGACCGTGCATGCGCAGGCTGTGTAGAATTTCAATATCGCTTTCATCATTGGTGAAAATCGCGCCGCCGTCGCCGTAACAGCCCAGCGGTTTGGCTGGGAAAAAACTGGTGGTGGCAAAACGGCCCATAACGCCCGCGCGCATTAATTTGTACGTCGCACCAAATCCCTGGGCGCTATCCATGATCAGCCATAAATCGTATTTCCGCGCGACATTATCTAGCGCATCAAAATCCGCGGGCAAGCCGAACAGATCAACGCCGATAATACCCGCAGGTTTCAATTTACCGTCGTGCTGGCATTCCTTAATCGCGGCCTCCAATGAAACAGGGCAGAGGTTATAAGTATCCGGATCGATATCGACGAAATACGGCGTCGCGCCCAGCCAGCACACGACCTCGGCCGTCGCAGTAAAGGTAAAAGACGGCACGAAAATCGCATCGCCGGGACGGATGCCGAGGCGCATCAAAGGCAGTGCAATCGCATCCGTGCCATTGGCGCAAGACACGCAAAATTTCGCGCCGCAAAACTCAGCCAGTTGTTTTTCCAATTCGCGTACTTCGGGGCCTAGGATATATTGCCCGTGTTCCAGCACGCGCGCGATGGCTGCATCAATTTTAGGTTTAATGCGCGTCTGCTGCGCGGCCAGATCAATGAACGGAATCATGATTGCAATAACCTTTCCAAAATTGTCGTGACGCGCAGTGCGTGCTCCCCGCCGGTCAGCGGTTCCGCGCGCGTTTCCAGGCAGGTGATAAAATGTTTCATCTCACGCCCCAGCGGTTCATCCATTTCAAGGGCAATAGCCTGGTGAATGCTCGGTCCCTCGGGACGCGATAGCACCAATTTTTCGTCCCATGGTTTGCTGTCATCAAAGACTAGCGCGCCGGTTTCGCCCAGTACGGTAAAACGGTGTTCCTTGTAAGGATTCATGCGCGAGGCATAGATATGCGCGGTGATGTCGCCATAGCGCAATTGCACGCCCGCGATATCGGCGTGCGCGGGATTCATAAAACCGCGGCTGCGCACAGTAACGTCATCGGGAAGCGCGGCGGTGATGCCATCGATCATCGCCAGGTCATGCGGCGCCAGATCCGCCAGCACATCTTCTTCAGGATGCATCGGCCAGTAATGCAAACGGTGCGCGGCAATGTGGCGCACGCGGCCGATCGCGCCGACACTTATCTGTTCCAGTAATTTGATATAGGCTGGGTGGTAACGCAATAAATGTCCTACCATTAAAACGCGGTTATATGCGTGCGCGGTTTTTAATAAATTTTCTGCTTCGGTGCGCGTTAGAGATAACGGTTTTTCAACAAAGATATCCTTGCCTGCCGCCAGTGCCGCACCGACCAGTTCCGCATGGGTCACGACCGGCGTCGCAATGGCCAGGGCGCGGTGGTCTTCGCCCTTCAACGCTTCATTGACGGGAACCGCCCGCACGCCGTAATTCTCCGCCAGCGCCGCCGCGCGCGTGCTATCATGGTCTGATACTGCGCCCAGCGCGCCCAGCGCCGCCAGGTTTCGCACAATATTCTTTCCCCAATGACCGCAGCCGATCATGGTAATTTGGGGACGGTTTAAAACACTTTTCATCCCCCATGAATTACGGTTATTCGCCCGCACCGCAAAGCCCGCCCGCCATCACAAAGCGTAAGCCAGGGTTACTTGACCCTAAGACTAAATTCTGGGCTACAAAAAATGCACTCCAGGGTAAGGACGGTGATTCTTTTTCGTGCTAATAACGCGAGCAGGGGGACATGCTATGGTATGTCAATCGGCGAAAAACTAAGATTTTGCAAAGGCCTTTACAAGTCTGGGGGTGTATTTTATTGGCGCTGCCTGTTTGGGCGGCGGATAGCGCAACGTCAGATGCTGCTCCCAGCATATTAGCGACCAGCCCCCTCTGCCAATCCCAAATCGGGCGGTGCGGGCGATGAAAATAACCCATGCCCTAGCGCGGTCAAACTAAGCATTACCGCAGTTCAGAGGATTGAAAACCAATATCTTGCCAGGCCAGCTTCATCCCGCCATTCATAAGGGATGCTGTCCGCCGCCGCCATCAATAAAGTCTTTGCGATCTTTCAAAAGTTGAATCCGAAACCGGAAACGGAGTTAAAATATCTTAATGCCTATACGCTGCTGGTCGCGGTGGTGTTATCGGCCCAGGCCACGGATGTGGGCGTTAACCGCGCCACTGAAAAATTATTTCAAATCGCCTCAACGCCAGCTGCCATGGTGAAATTAGGTTTGGCGGGAATTACCCAATATGTGCGGACGATTAATTTTTTTAACGCCAAGGCTAAAAATATTTTCAATCTTTCCAAGATTTTATTGGCGGAACACGGTGGTGAAGTACCGCGCGCGCGCGAGGCCTTGGAAAAATTGCCGGGTGTCGGGCGCAAAACGGCAAATGTGGTGTTGAATGTCATGTGGGGCGAGGCCACCATGGCCGTGGATACGCATATTTTCCGCGTCTCCAACCGCACGGGGTTGGCGCCCGGCAATACGCCGCGGGAGGTGGAAAATGGTTTGCTTGCGCGTATACCCCAAAAATACATGACCCACGCGCATCACTGGCTGATTTTGCACGGCCGCTATACCTGCACGGCACGCGCGCCGAAATGCGCGGCCTGTCCCATTTTTACCTGGTGCCAATGGCGGGAAAAAATTCCCACCAAAATGGCACAAGAGGCAAAGAAAAAGACCTAGCCGTTAATCGTATTGGAAGAATTAAAGGAATAAGTTGGCATGTCCGCATCATTCGCAGGTACCTGTTGCGGCACATATTGGAACTGACCCGAAATTTGGGCCCCCGCTTCCACTTCGATTTCGCTATAACGGATGTTGCCGGAAATTTGTGCGGTTGCACGCAAACGCAAACGGCCCGCAACATTCAATTCACCTTCAAAACGGCCAGCGATATCGGCTTCTTGCACTGTGGCGGAACCGCGATACAAACCGGTTTGGTAAACATCCAAACGTTTGCCAGCGCGCAAGGTTGCCTCCATCGTGCCTTCAACCACCAATTGGTCGCATTCATCAATTTCACCCGCCAATGCAATGTCGCGGCCAACAATCAGGCGTCGTTCGGATGACGTCATGTCTGGACGCGGCGCAGGCGGCATGGGTAAGGAAACCGAGGGACGGCGTGCGGAACTACCCAAAGCAACCGCCGGAACATTGCGGCGCGGTGTCAATTCGCCGTTCAAAACACGTGCATCATCTGAATTTTCAGACGTCGCAGGGGTGCGAGGGGCTGGTCGCGCTGCAGGTTGCTTTTGAGTGGGGGAAAATAATGCCATCAAGGTCTCCGGTTTTTTTGAGGATGTAAGAACATATCACAGACGAATGGCGAAATTCAACGTTTTTATTATTAAATTTCGATGAAGCTTATCCGAAAATATGTCCGCCCTGTTCCGCCTTGGCATTCAAATAGGCGTGATTATGCGGATTTTGGGTTGTGATCAGTGGTACGCGTTCTTTAACCACAATTCCTGCGTCCGACAATTTACCTACTTTTCCGGGATTATTGGTCAGCAACCGCACCGCATAAATTGAAAGTTCACGCAAAACCGCTGCCGCCAGATCAAAATTGCGCTCATCATCCGCAAAGCCCAATGCATTATTGGCTTCATAGGTATTCATGCCGCCATCTTGCAATTGATAAGCCCGCAATTTATTCGCGAGGCCAATGCCGCGGCCTTCCTGATCCAGATAAAGCAAAATCCCGCCGCCCGTTTCATGCATCATTGTCAATGCGGCCTGCAATTGATCGCCGCAATCACAACGCAGCGATCCCAAAATATCACCTGTCAGGCAGGATGAGTGAACACGCACCAACGGCATGTCCATATCGGGTTCACCCACCATAATCGCCAGATGCGTTGCGCCATGCTGATCACGAAAAGTAATGACGTTTGAATCTGGCGCAGAGCGGAGTGGCAATTTTGATTGACTAATCCGCGTCAAATAAAAGGCTGGCCGCACGCCCGTTTCGTAAATTAACGTATCGCCGGCCGGTTTATTGGCGCGCGGACCGATAATCAGGGCCGGCAAAAGACCCGTTTGTTTCACTAGCGCCATCGCAGAATGGGCGGCCGCACCGGGGGGGACGGGTTGAGCATCAAAATCCGCCAAGATCACCGATACGCTAATTTTTAGGGGATTAATGAGTGCTTCGAGGGTATCCGCACGTGATGGTAGCTTCAGCGCAATTAATTCGCCGGAAGTTTCCGCGCCTAGGGCTTGCGCACGCTGGGAAGTTAAAACCAATTGTCCGCCCGTGCCAGGTAAAGACGCAGGAGCCGCACCCTCAGCTGCCAAAAGCCAGTAATAATGACCGCTGTGATGCAGCCAGACTGGCTGGCCGCTCGCGAGGCGTGCCGCGGCACGCGCTTCAGGGCTGATTTGCGGAAGATGAAACATCGCAGTAGTATAGCAAAACGTGCCACAATAGTGTTAGCTTTTTCTCATGAAATACTTGCAGGTTGCAGATGTATGGTTTCGTCATATTCTGACAGAATGGGTGGCTGGGCAAAACGCGCCGGACTTCGCCGTAACCGATGGCGTGGCCGCAGTTATTTTGGCGATGGAAAATAACGAGGCCGTTTTATCCGCAGACAATCATGAAATCGACCGCTATGCACTGCCACTGCGTTTGGCGGAGTTAGTCGCAGATATTCGTTGGTTGATGGCGCGGCGGAATGAAATGGCGGCGAGTGAAATTTGTTTATCGGTCAATTTTATATTAACGCCGCACCGCTTTTCTTTGCAGCATGGCAATCTATCGGTCGCTTTAACCGGCCGCGAGATTGCCATGCTGCAATTCCTGTTCGATGAAGGCGAATGCAGCCGCGAGACCTTGCTGGCGAAGGTCTGGCGCTATCATCCCGACAGTGACACCCATACCCTGGAAACACACCTCTGGCGGTTGCGGCAGAAATTACATCTGGCCGGTATCAGCGCGCCTTTGATCGTCACAACGGATAAAGGTTATCGGTTAGCATGAATCTGCTGGACGATTTGGCATGAAGGCCACCGCACGTTTATGGAAATGGTTTCAAAAAAATGCGCGGGATTTGCCATGGCGCGCTGTACGTGCTGATGGCACGCGTGACCCCTATCACGTTTGGTTGGCGGAAATCATGCTCCAGCAAACCCAGGTTAAAACTGTTATTTCATATTATGAGAAATTTTTACGTCATTATCCAAATTTAAAAAGGCTAGCGCGTGCGCCAGCAGAAAAAGTTTTATCGGACTGGGCGGGCCTGGGATATTACTCCCGCGCGAGAAATTTGCATGCCTGCGCCAAATATGTAGTGGATGAATTACACGGCGAGTGGCCGCGCATGGCGTCAGAATTGCAAAAATTGCCGGGTTTGGGCCCATATACCGCCGCTGCTATGGCGGCCCTGGCGTTTGGAGAACATGTTGTGGCGCTGGACGGTAATGTCATCCGCGTGCTATCGCGGGTTGGCGCGATTGATAAGCCGGCGACATCTGCGCGGGTAGAATTATTGGCGGTTGGAGAAAATTTATTATACACACCATCGCGCGGCGGCAGCGCGGAGGCCCTGATTGAACTCGGCGCGCTGGTTTGCACCCCCAAAAACCCAGCCTGTTTGATTTGTCCGTTGCAGACGGACTGCAAAGCATATCAATTAGGCGAGGTGGAAAATTATCCCGTTAAAACGAAGGCCTTCGCGCCGAAACATCGCTGCGCGAGTTTATTGGTTTTAACCGATCCAAACGGCAAAATTTTTACTATTACGCGGGGTGATAATGGATTATTTGCGGGCATGACGGCCTTGCCGGGTAGTGCGATGCAATCCAATGAAGAGGACCACGCATTATTTGCGCGTTATGCCGCTCGCGCCAGGGCGGTGGGGAAAGTCTGGCATATTTTAACACATATCCGTTTTGAGATTTCAGTTTTGTATTTACGCCTGACAGCGCGTACTGCGGAAAAGATTTCAACCCAAGGTCGCTGGCTGGATGCGCAGACAGCCCGGCAGCAGATGCCGAAATTATTTTCGAAAGTGGTAGCGCAGACCGATGCGGCCGTTTTCTAAGATATCTAGTTTCATCAATTCAATTTCAATTTCAGTCAAACGCTGGTCGGACAAAATTTTATCAGCCAGCGAGGCGGCAAAACTTTCCAGCAAATTAAAATGCGTGCCCGTTAATTCCTGAATAGCTCCGATCATTGAAGTGTAATCGTAAGTTTCCACTAAATCATCGCGCCGCGGGATTTGCCGTAATTTTGCCGAGATATTCACGCGCACGCGCTGCGGCGCTTGGCGCTCATGTTCGTGAATGCCTACGCGTAGTAACGCAATATAATCCTCAAGCAGCAGCTTGATCTGTTTCATGTCCGGTTCCTAAAATTTTGCGTAAAAACAACGCGCGATGTTCCGGGCATGGGCCGTGTTTCACGATCGCAGCTCGGTGCGCCGCCGAACCATAACCCATATTGCTGTTCCAGCCGTAATGCGGATAACGTTCATGCAAATCCTGCATCATGCGGTCGCGCGCGACCTTGGCGATGACAGATGCCGCACTGATCGGCGTGTGCAATGCGTCGCCGCCGATGAAACATTTTACGCGCTCCGACGCTACATTTTCAAATTTAGGTTTTTGATTACCGTCCACCCAGATTTCCAGTTCTTCACTTATTTCTAAATTCTTTAAAGCACGCTGCATCGCCAAAAAAGTCGCCTGCAAAATATTAATGCTTTCGATTTCTGCAACATTGGCGATGCCGATGCCGTAACGCGTTTCGGTGATTAAAATCCGGTGCCAATCCTGGCGCGCGGCAATCGTTAGTTGTTTAGAATCCGTCAGACGCGGCATGTTCTTACGTTTTGAACTGAATTTTTCTGGCAGGACGACGGCCGCTGCCACCACCGGTCCGGCCAGGGGGCCACGCCCCGCTTCGTCAATTCCAATCACCAAGACCATAGCCGTGGTAATGGCGGAACATGCAATCGAAGACAAGAGACAGAGTCCAAAGCAAACACCATGACCTGTTTATTCAACCCATGATTGTGCACTGCAATCTTGCGCCGCACAAAAAGACTCTGGTATAATGGCCTATGGCTGTCCCCAGAGAAAATTCCCAGAAATCCCGGCGTTCCGGCGTCCAGGCGCCTGTAGCCGTCACGCGCAGTTTGCGTGCCGTGACCGAACGTGCATTGGGTAAGGTTGGGCAAGGCCTTGCGCAAATGTTGTCGCAATGGCCGCAGATTGTTGGGCCAGACATCGCAAAAAAATGCCTGCCGACCGCATTGAATTTTCCGCGCGGCAAAAATGCAGATGCGGTTTTGCATGTTACAACCAGCAGTGCCTTCGCCTTGGAATTGTCGCACCAAAAGCCAAAGATGATAGAACGCATCAATGGTTTTTTAGGTTACGGAGCAATTGCCGATTTGCGTTTTGATCACGCGCAATTGCCTCAGGTAGAATATAAACGGGTGACTGCTGCCGTGCGCGGTGCCAGCGGACAGGCGCATACCAGGAACGAAATCATAATGCCGACAGAAATCTGCCAGATTTACGATGAAATCAAAGATCCAGAATTGCGCGAGAAGTTAAAATCTTTATGCCGTGCGGTCGCGGCGGCGTAATGATAAAAAATTGACGTTGCCAATAACGCCTAAAGTTTTTATGCTTGTTTCATGAAAAAGCTTTTCTCCCTTCTGATTTTCGGCTTCTGTTTTCTGGTGGGATCGACCATGGCTGCCGACAAAGCGGCCGCACCCACAGTTACAATCGGCAAGACCACGGCGGCAATTACGGTAGATGAATACGCCTCACTCGGTTGTCCACATTGCGCGGATTTTCACCTGAATACGATGCCGCAGTTAAAGACGCCCTATCTGGATAGCGGCAAAGTTAAAATCGTTTACCATTTTTTCCCATTGGATAAGGCCAGCACGGATGCCGCACTGTTGGTGGAATGCGCGCCGGAACAGGCTGAAAATATTATCACGTTATTATACCGACAACAGGCTGATTGGACGCGGGATTCGAATTACCAGGGTAAATTGCGCAGCTATGGCGCGATGCTGGGCCTGCCCGAAAAGAAAATTGAAGCCTGCCTGAACGATACTAAAATGCGCGATGCCATTCTGCAGGGCCGCGTGGATGCCAATAAAAACCTGCAGATAAATGCCACACCGACTTTCATCATTAACGGCGGCGCTTCACATCTTGAAGGCTTTCAGACCTTTGACCAGATGGCAGCTGTGCTGAATAAATTATAAAGTAAAACTTGTCCGTTTTTAATAAAAATCCAATGTTTTCCACATTGTTTTTTTGATGCCAGCGCAGGGATACTGATTTCATCTTATCGCTTATCTGGAGATCATTATGCGTAAAATTCCCGTTCTGGCCTTCGCCATTTTGCTCGGCGCATTGCCTGCTTTGGCAACCACGAACCAGGTCGATATCAACATGGCAACCAAACAACAGCTGGAAAGCGTAAAAGGCATCAATGCGGCCAAGGCCAATGCCATTATTGATTACCGGACCCGGAACGGCAATTTCAGTTCTGTCAATGACCTGAACAAAGTGCCCGGCTTTACCGAAAAAAATGTTGAAAACCTGCAGGGCAGCTTGATAGTCTCCAACCAAACTTCCGCCGCTACGCCGCACAATGGCACGACGAATATCTCAACGCCAGCCAATAACGCAATGACGCCGAATGTCTCTGTGCCAGGTGCGGAAAACAACAACCCCTCCGCCAATGATAAAATGACCGGTGCGACGACCGCCAATACCTCCTCCATAAATACGCCGGCTTCCACTAGCGCGTTCGGGAATAACAGCAATAACAGCCAAGGTAGCAATGCATCTGGCAGCACGGGAAATAATTACAACCGTTAAGCCGTTGCCAATTCTCTCCCAATTTGGTGCGGTTAAAGAGAGGGCGCCGGAACATTGCGGCGCCCTTTTTTGATGGCATTTTGGCGCTATGCACGTTATAGTTTTGGGCACACTTTAACCGCCGCAGAGATTCGTCCTTATGCATCTGACCCGCTTATCGCTTTCTGGATTCAAATCCTTTGTGGATGCAACGGAAGTCGATATTCCCCCTGGTTTGACGGGCATTGTTGGGCCCAATGGTTGCGGCAAATCCAATACGGTTGAGGCGCTGCGCTGGGTGATGGGGGAGACCTCCGCTAAACGGTTGCGTGGCAGCGGCATGGATGATGTAATTTTCGCCGGTACGCGTGCGCGTTCGGCGCGCAATATTGCCGAGGTGCGTCTGGCGCTCGATAACCGTGACCGGTCTGCGCCACCCCCTTTTAATAACGACGATCATCTGGAAATCCGCCGCCGTATTGAACGCGGCATTGGCAGCGATTATACGATCAATAACAAACCCGCGCGCGCGCGCGATGTGCAAACACTATTGGCCGATTTAGCCAGCGGGGCCAGTTCTGCCGCGATGATTAGCCAGGGCCGCGTTGCCGCTATCGTGAATGCCAAGCCTCAGGAGCGCCGCCAAATTCTGGAAGAAGCCGCGGGTGTATCCGGTCTGCGCGCGCGGCGACGTGAAGCGGAACTGAAACTTCAAGCGGCGGAACAAAACCTCACCCGCGTGGATGATGTTGTGAACGGTTTGGAAAGCCAATTGGCCGCGTTGAAGAAACAGGCGCGCCAAGCTGTGCGGTACAAGGAGTTATCAGAAAAAATTCAACGTTTGGACGGTCTGTATCTGCGCCAGGAATATTTGCGCGTGAATGCGGAATGGCAAAATGCAACATTGGCGCAAAATGAAGCCGACCAAATGATTGCCGCCGCGACCGCCGAAGTAACGCATGTCGCAGCTGCGGAGACGGATGCCGCGGCGCGGCTGCCCGAATTGCGTGATGCAGCGGTGCATGCCGGTGCGGCACTACAACGTTTGAAAATTGAAGACGAACAACTGGCAGCCGAAGCGGCGCGTGTCGGCCAGCGCCTGATGCAAATTGCTGTGGCTCAGGATGAAACTGCCAAAGATATCACCCATCAGGAAGAACAATTGGCCGAAGCGCAAAAAGCAACCGTGCAATTGGTTGAAGAAATTGCACAATTGGATGGTGCCGATATCAATAATGAAAATATTTTGACCGAAGCCGCCACGCATCTGGGTTCGGTTAGCCAAACACATTTAAGCGCGCAACAGCAGTATGACCAAGCACGGCAGAATGTTTTATCAACTGAGACGCAGCGGCAAAATTTATCGCGCCAGGAATCGCAATTATCAACGCGCCACGAAAGTTTGAATGCCGAGGCGGGGGCGATTTCCCGCCGCCTGTCGGAACTCACAGATTTGTTGGCAACTGACAGTGCTTCATTATCGGCTGAGACTGCATATGAAGGAGCGCGGACTGCGCGCGATGGTGCAGCAACGCACTTGACTCAGCAAACTGAATTGCGAGGCGAAACAGAAAAAAACCTTGCCGCCGCGCGGATTCAGGAAAGCCAGGCACGCGAACAATTGGCAACCGTGCAAGGGGAATTATCCGCGCTGGAAAAATTGCTGGCGGCTGATCACGATCACGATGAAGCGGTGATTGAACAATTATCCGTGCCCGCTGGCCTGGAAAATGCCTTTGCTGCCGCATTGGCTGAAGGGGCGCGTGCCAGCCTGGACAAAAAACACAGCAGCTACTGGGAAAACCTGCCGGATATTGCGCCGCGCCCCTTGCCCGGCGATCTGCCTAGTTTGTGGTCTCAAATTGACGCGCCGTCCGAATTGCGCCGGTTGCTCCAGTTTGTTTGCCTTGCACCGGACGTTGAAAGTGCCGCACGTCTGGCGGAACAATTACTGCCAGGCCAGATGATTGTCACTGCGGATGGTGCCTTATGGCGCTGGGATGGTTACCGCGTGCAAGCGGGTGCGGTTTCCGTCAGCGCGCGGCGTCTTCAGCAACGCAACCGCGCGAAAGAATTATTGCATAGCGCGACAGGGCAAAAAGAAATTCTTACGCAACACACTGCTGCGCGTGAAAGCGCCGAGCGTGCGTTTCATGAAGCCGACCAATCCATGCGCCGCGCGCAGGCGGAGTTTCACGCCGCGCAATTGCGGATTGAAGAAGCTCAAAGCGGTCTGACGCGTGCGCGCGAAGCCCAAAGCAGTGCCCGCCAAGAACAAGCCATGTTAGGTGAACTGGCGCGTAAAAACACTGAAACACAGAACGAGGTTGTGATCGAGCTGACACGCGTGCAGGAAAGCTTCGCTACTTTGCAGGCTGTAGAAATATTGCAAACTGCGGCTGATACGGCAAAGTCCGAATTGGACAGTGCATTCAACTCCTTGCGTGAAGCCCAGGTCGCACACGACCATTTGGAATTCCAAGCCAAGGCACGCGCACAACGTCGCAATGAAATCGCGCAGCAGCAAGAACAATGGGAATCACGAGGCTTGCGTGCTATACAGCGTTTGGCGGAATTGATGGAACGCTTGGCCGGTCAAGCAACCGAACACACAACCATCGCGCAAAAACCAGTGGAAATTCAGTCCGCCCGCGATGCCTTGCAGCAGCAATTGTTAAATGCGGATGCTCTCCAGCAGCGGGCGACACAAACGATGCAAGATGCCGAAGCAGATGTGCGCCAGAAAACACATGCGCTCAAAGATGCTGAAACGCGTTTGCATGAAGCGCAGGCTGCGCGCATGCGACTGGATACGGCCATGGCCCTGGCGGAACATAAACAACAGGAATTGAACACACGTGCGGAAGCTTTGGCGGGCGTACGGGCGCAAGATTTATCGCAGCATTTCAATTTCAGCGAATCTGAAATGAATGGCGATGCCGATGACGTGAAATCGGAATTGGAGCGCAGCATGCGTTCGCGCGATGCGATCGGCCCCGTGAATTTGCGTGCGGATATAGAGGCACAGGAATTAGAAACACAACTTGAAACCGTATCCGCGGAAAAGGCGGAACTGATAGCCGCCGTTGCCCGTTTGCGCGGGGGTATCGGGCATTTGAACCGTGAAGCGCGCGAACGTTTACGTGAAGCCTTTGTGGTGGTTAGCGAACATTTCACCGCACTGTTTGCGCGTCTGTTCAGCGGCGGCACGGCGGAATTAAAAATGGTGGATAGCGAAGATCCGCTGGAGGCCGGTCTTGAAATTATCGCTCAGCCGCCAGGAAAAAAATTGCAGTCACTGCAATTACTATCAGGTGGTGAACAGGCGTTGACGGCGCTGGCATTGATCTTTGCGATGTTTAAAGCCAAGCCTGCACCGATTTGTGTATTGGATGAGGTGGATGCACCGCTGGATGATGCCAACGTGGATCGTTTTTGCAATTTGCTGGATGAAATGGCGAAGGGCGACCAGACGCGTTTTTTGGTGATCACCCACCACCGTTTGACCATGGCGCGTATGAACCGTTTGTATGGCGTGACCATGCGTGAGCCCGGTGTTTCTCAACTTGTATCAGTCGATTTAAATCGAGCGGTTGAGATGGTAGAGCAACAAGCCGCCTAGTGTCATTCCGGATAGCAGCTTCGCATTGGCTCGCCGCACTTCGCTAGCTTCTGGGGTGACATTAACACATCTCCGCCCGAAAAATCTCTTTCGCGAAGCTTGCAATGTCTAAATTACTACCGCATGCAATTAGGCCGACGCGTTTCCCGGATAGTGTTTCACGCAGCGGTCCCATCAAAGCGCCTAGACCCGCTGCACTGGCGGGTTCTGTTACCAGTTTCATTTCGTTGAAGAGGAAATGCATGGCACGGCGCATACAATCATCAGAAATTAAAATCACATTATCCACGTATTGTTGGATTAGACTGAAACTATAGGGCCGCGCCACCGGTACAGCTAAGCTATCGGCTATGGTATGAACGTCGGATAAGCGCAGCGGCTTGCCGGCTTGTAAAGATTGATAAATCGTCGGCACACCTTCGGGCTCCACACCGTAGATTTTTATTTTGGGCCAAACCTGCTTGAAATAACTGGCCATGCCAGCAATCAATCCGCCGCCGCCGATAGGGATGATAATGGCATCCAGTGGCGAAGTCGCTTGATGCTTCCATTCATCAGCAATCGTTGCGGTACCTTGCGCAGTATAGGGGCCTTCATAAGGATGAACGAAAAGGCGGCCTTCTTTTTGTTCAATTTCAGCGGCAATTTCCAATGCCTGACCTAAGTCATCCGCTGGCAAAATCTCTGCGCCGTAGTATTCGATGCGCCGCCGCCGCAGCGGCGAAGCTGTTTCCGGCATGACAATTTTTGCCTGATGACCCAGCATTTTTGCTGCATAGGCCACGGCGATACCATGATTACCGCCAGTGCCCGCAACAATGCCGTTTTTTAATTTATCCGATTCGGCATTCAACATCACATTCAGTGCGCCGCGCGGTTTGAAAGTATTGGTATTTTGAAACAATTCCAGTTTGATAATGACCTTGGTATGCGCGCCCAACAGGTTCATCATTTCAAGTGAGCGCCAACGATAAACCGGTGTTTGGATAATCCAGGGCTTCAGACGTTCACGCGCGGCATGCACAGCCTGCGGCGATAATAAATCATCGCGCAAGGCTGGATTAATGACCATGCCCCGTGCTTTTGCTCAGCAAAATCATATAGCGCTGATCGATGAGGCCTTCTTCATAAGCTTTCTTGGCAGAGATCGCCATACTTTGACCATTGTTGGGTAGCGACCGCGTGATTTCGGCTGACCATTCTTCTTCATTCAGGTTTAATAGTTTTTCGCGCACTTCGTCCGTAAAAATCATCCATTCCCGCACACTGATACGGCCGCCGCCCACGCGCGGCACCAGGGCTTGCGTGACGATCAGGCGCAACGATTCCACTAAGGCAAAACCGCGCTCCGTCCGTTCATTTGATTCAAACATCGACATCATACGGCGCACCGTTGAGGCGACACCCGTTGTATGGACGGTTGCATAAACCGCATGACCAGTTTGGCCGGCTTCAATCGCCGCCATCACAGTTTCACGGTCGCGCACCTCGCCTACCAAGATTACATTCGGTTTGCGGCGCAGCGCATTACGGACGCCAGCGGCGAAGGTTGGCAGGTGGCGCGGAATTTCTGTTTGTGCTACCAAACTTTTATCACTGGCGATGGCATCATAGACATATTCAATCGGCGCTTCGTAGGTCAGTAATTTGCCGCATCCTTCTGGGCGTTCCACCAGCATGCGGTTGCCGGCAGCGAGTAAGGTTGATTTACCCGAACCTGTCGGACCTGTGATTAAAATCAAGCCTTGGCGCGGCGCCCAGGCATCGACAATTTCTTTTTCAATCTTTAATTCCTCAAGCGTCGGTGGCAGCGACGGCAACACGCGCATCGTGACTTGTACGGCGTCACGCCCTTTGGATAAAATTGCCGTGATATTCACCCGGAAACGGTGACGCGTGAAACGGTCTGGCCGGATTTCATAAGATAAATCCAAATCACGTCCGCCTGCCAGTTGTGCAATGGCTTCCGCGCCGTACAATTTCTCCAAAACGACGTTTAGGTCCGCTGCATCCATCGGACGGCGTGTGGCGGGCTTTAAGGCACCATCAACTTCAATAAATACGGGTCGGTCGGATTGAATGGAAATATCAGAGGTTCGTTGTTCAACGCACCATAGAATTAAGCTGTCGATATCATCGGCACGCAAACGCGGCGGCTCACCCGGCCAAGAAGAAGCGATTTCAGGCGCGCCAGATTGAAATTGATCGCCTACTGCGCCTGCTAGTGTGGTTGTGAAATTGAAATCGGACGCCATGTATTACTCTGATTTTTAAGTTGTGCAGGGCCGGTAATGGTCACCGCGCGGTCGCCGATCCTCATTTCCAAGCCGCCACCGGTTACGCCGCGTTCAACTAAACCGGCATATGGCGCGGATACCATCGCCTCAGCCAATAATTTACGATAGCGGATCATGCCGGTAAAATCGCGCGTTAAACGTGAAGTGTCTTCTGCAAAAATATCATCGGCTTGTTCAATGCCTTTTTGCCAGCCTTCCTTGACCCAATTTTTCCAGTTTTTGCGTTCTTCATCTGTGTTCGGCAGCAGAATATCCGGGGGTGAGTCGGGTTTGCCCCAATCGCGAATTAAATAATTGCGCCAGTCACGCGCGGTCGTAACCAATTTGGCATTAGCGGTGATGGTAAGGACTTTATCGGTTAAAGCCGCGCTGCGTCCTGCATCGGCAATTTTCAGGGCTTCCAATTGTTCTTCGATCACGGGCGGTTCTACATAAACACCGCCCGGCGCGGCGACTAATAATTGACGGAAATCATAAATGCGCGATAGGGGATTTGAAAAACGCTCCAGCCGTTGGTTGATTTGAAAAGTGCGCCACGCCAATCCGCCGCGCAGGCCGTAGGATAGCGCGGCTTCTTTTTGTGCTTCCACGCGGACCTGAAAACCAACTTTCTGCTTTTGTTCGGCGCCCTCAGCATTTTGTAGGGTTTCGAGTGATGGCGGTACGGCATCGCTAATTGGAACAAAGGTTTTATCTAGGGGTGAGGGGCTCCAGGAAGTATCATCTGCCTTGCAGGAACTAGGAACGAGGAACCAGGAACTAGAAATTAAAAAACAGAAAATAAAAAACAGGGTAAGGGATTGAGAAAGCTTCACACCTCGTTCCTTGTTCCTCATTCCTTGTTTCTGACTCATGATTGTGTCGGCTCCGGCATTTTGTAGCGCACCTCAATTTTACGTGCGCGACTGTCGACAACCAGATCAATATATTGCGTTGCCTGGTCACCAATATTCCGCAGGGCTTCTACAATCGTGCGGTCGCGCTGGTGAATTTGCACAATCACCGGTACGTCTGGCGCTGAACCCGTTACAATAACATCGTATTTTAATTTAGTGGCTAGATTGCGTACTAATTCTTCGGCGCCTCCAACCCAATCAACCGTGATCAGATTATTTAAATCGTTATCCGCATTGATCGCAGCGGGTTCCGGTGCGGGCGGGCGGCGCGTTTGCTCAACGCGGGCCAAATCTCTTAGTGCTGCTGAAGCTTTATCGGCCGATTCTGCAATCCGCAGCGCTACCGGGTCGTTATTCGCAGCCAAGGCGGTTTCGCCATGGGTGCCATCCGCAAAATCCTTAAATCCTTCGCAGGCGGAGAGCATGCCACTCAATCCCAATAGGATTAGCGCAATGAAAAACGGTTTTATTAGATGTTGCACGCGGAATCGCCCCAGATTCGTCATCATACATGTGTAGCGCGGTGCTGTTGTTAGCGCAAATGCCAAAGGGATTTATTTCACCATATTCGCTGCGACCTGCAGCATGGGCAGCATGGTTTGTCCAAACAGGATCAAACCCGACAGCGTCACGGCAAAGGCCGAAATAACCATCAGTACTGGCGCGAAACTATTGACGCGTTGCAGGTATAGATCCTGCGCTTGTTGTGCTATCATATTCAAGTTATCCGCAATCTGGCCGCGGTCCGCCGCCAGAGCCAAAGCCGCGCGGTCCGTGGGATGCAATAGCGTCATAGCCGTCGACCATTTCTGACCCATGCGCAAATTACGAATCGCATCCGTCAAGTTTTTCTTCAGCATGCCCGGTTTGGCGGTCTCTAGCGCCGATGTCAGAGCTTCTTCGACGCGCACCCCCGTGCCAATCATCAAAGATAGACGGCGCAAAACCAGATAGTTATCCTGAGCCATCACTATATCGCTGTAATAGGGTATCCGCATAATAATTTTATCAGCCCATTCTGGGAACATAGCGCGCCCCATCGTTCCCAACCACAATAGGGACACCATGATGACCCCGCCGAAGCTAATTAAAACGGCGATAAATTGCGCCATGGTATTCACCCAATCGACATTCACTTTGTCTTTATTCTCTGAAATCAGGCCAATTTTCATGACCTCGGGGCCAATATAAAACACACTGACGCCGACAATGATCGCCGCGACGACAAAACCAAAAATGGCGGTGATGATGGTGCGACCGCTGCCGGTTTTTATCCCTGCCATACGTTGTTCGAATTCGGCTGCATCTTTTAGGGCCGTATAAATTTGCCCGCTTTTAGATGAAACCTTAACAATTAATCCAACCGGTCCGGGGAAATGCCGTTTTTCTTCTGCAATCGCAGTGGGTAAATCAACCCCATAGCCAATACGTTCCAGTAAAACGCCTGCTGCATCAGAAATGGTGCCCGTGAAACTATCGCGTAATAAACGTAAGGCTTCCGCAGTCGCCATCCGCGATCCCAGCATGGTGGAGAGGCGGACGAGAAAGGTATAGCGTTCTGGGCTGGACATGCCCTTTTTCTGTCCGGCACCGGTATCGCGTGCGACGGTGAGGACAGATCCCAAGCGCGCGCCTTGCCGCCGGGCCGTTTCGGCATTATTAGCGATCAACTTGGCGGAAGCGATTTTTCCTTTGGAGCGGTATTTAACAATAAAGGAAGGCATCAGGCACCCTGCAGCCAGTAAGTGACATAGATATTCGCGGGCCACGAAGCAGGCGCGCCGGCATTAGTACGTGCCGCGCAGGCGGATGTATCAATAATATAGGCATTTGCATTAAAACTACCGCTAGCATCGTTAAAGCCTTTATAAACCGCTTGAGACACGCTGCCGGATAAGCAAAAATAATTACCGCACGAAGCACCCGAGCATTGTGCGGCGCCATCTGCGCCATAGCTCCAGGTCATGCCGCTGATAGGATATTTGAGTTCAGAAATATACGTCGGCATTAATTGCGTTTGCCAAGCACCCGTAGTTGGCGCGATATTATTCGCACTAATATAAGCGCGGTAAGCAGACGCCAAAGCTTGGAAAGCGGCGATGACGGTTTCTTTGGTTTGAGACCGGGACGGCCCCACGTTTTGAAAATAAGAAATGCCACCAAATAGCAGGGCTGCCGATAACCCAATCCCAATCACTGCCCAGACTAACGCGGTCATGGCTTAATCGGGGTTATGGGTTTATCGCCTGCTTCCATGCTTGCATTATGATCGTTGATCAATTGCTGCAGGTGACGCAATTCTGGATCATTTGCCAACTCTGGATTTTCCAGTTCTGAGTGGAATACGCGGCGCAGTTCCTCGACGGAGGTTACACCTTCTTCCACTTTTTCCATGGCGTTTTGAATCATGCTAGGCCAAAAGGTTTCTCCTTCAAAAGCACGCTTCACTTCCGATTCCGAACGGAAAGAAGTGCATTCGGAAACCACGGTACGGCCGGAATAGCCGGAACCAAAACAAATATGACAACCGGAGCCGCGGCAGGCGATGCACAGGGTCCTAATTAAACGCTGAACCAAGACGCCGCGCAGCAAGGGCTGCAAATCCAATGGTGAAACATCTAATGCTTTCAAACGACCGAAAGCACCGCGAATAGAGCCGGTATGAAGTGTTGCCATTACCATGTGGCCGGTTTCCGCCGCGCGCAGCGTCAGCGTCGCCGTTTCCATGTCGCGCACCTCACCCAACACAATTACATCAGGATCCGCACGCATGAATGCGCGCAGTGCCGAAGCGAAATCCAAACCCACAATGCGGTTCACATTCACTTGCGCCACATAGGGGATGCGGTATTCCACCGGCTCTTCCACGGTGCGGATGGAGCGTCCGAAACGGTCCATTTCGCGGATCGTCGCGTTTAAGGTGGTAGTTTTCCCCGAGCCCGTTGCGCCGCAAACCAAAGCCAAACCATAAGGATAGTTTGTGGCGGAACGCCATTCTTCCACGCGTGAAATGCCTAGCTCGCCAATGCGGACGTTCGCGCGATCGGGATCAAGCAACCGGATAACAATGACCTCACCGTTCACAGTCGGGATCGTTGCGACCCGCGCATCAACCACGCGGCCGATGGTAACGATGGAAAAGGAACCATCCTGTGGAACGCGCGATTCCACCTGGTCCATGCGCGAACGGTCTTTCACCTGCGCCGCCATCACGCCGTATTGTTCCAGCGACCCTTCATGCACGATTTGCCGTACACCCAAAAGACGGAAAAAAACCGTAAAAGAATGGCTGCGCGGCTCGATGTGAATATCACTGGCATTGGAACGCACGGCGCGCGATAACAGAATATCAAGGATTAATGAATTATCCGCGTTTAGATCTTCTTCTTGTGTTTTTGCCAACGCTTCTTGGAACTCATCCAGGTCGCGCGCGCCGATTGGAACAAAACGCAGGCGCTTGCCCGGGTAATAATGCGTCAAAATCGTCCGCGCCTGGGCCTCAGAATTCAGGGTGGAGACGAAAATCTCATCTGCAGTTTCCGCCACGATGACAATTTTATTTTCCGCCAAAAGCGCGCGTGGTACCGGGGTATTATAAACTTTCTCAACGCGGATGCGGTCTGGCTCCAGATGCAAAATCGCATTAATCAAATCATCCTGACGCAAGAAACCATTGCGGACGAGAACGGTTCCGATGCGTTCCGAGGTAATCTGCGATTCCAGCGCGGCCGCTTCCACAGCCTGCGCGGAGCACAGGCCCTTCATCACCAAATAATCGCCGATCCGCATCGCCATGATGGATTACTTTACCTTTGATTCCGTATGATTCTTGGCCTCAGTGTAACAGACCATGGCTTTGAAAAATATGCCACGTGTCTTAATATATCGTCATAAGCTCTGGCCCATTAAAACCTGACCATGCAGTGCCGATGGCAGCACCTGTGGCGGCATCTTGACGATAAACTGAATTGTCGTTGATGGAGCCAACATATAACGTATTCCCGTCATTAGAGATTGTCATACCAAGTGGCTGACTACCTGCAGAAGCAAAAGAGTTTATAATCGACCCCGTGGCAGTGTTAACCGTATATATATATGCATTTGAATAACTATGAACGTAAAGTTTGCTGTTATCTGGAGAGATAGCAACGCTTTTGGGTTGGTTAAATCCAGTCCAGGTGGCGGCCAGAGAACCATTCGACGTATTAAAGACAAGGACGTTATTGTTACTAGTATTCGCCAGGTAAAGTTTACTGCCATCTGGTGATAAAACTAATCCCCTGGCGGTGTTGATGCCTGTTGACCATGTGGATGTTACGGTTCCATTGGACGTATTGATCACAGAAATGACATCTTCGACCGAAGCTACGGTATATGCGGTGTTACCATCCGGCGAGATTGCAATACCGCGATTACTAGATACGGACAATGTCCAGGTTGCTGTAATGACACCCGTAGCAGTGTTAATGACATAAACATTCTTACTATTTGCATCTGTAACATAAGCTTTTGTGCCATCTGGTGAAATCGCAATACCCCAAGCACCTGATATACCGCTCCAGGTCGATGTGACCGTGCCCGTGGCAGTGCTCACAACAGATACAGTATTGTTGCTGAAATTTGTAACGTACAAAGTTGTTCCAGGTCCGAAAGGCCCGCTGCCGCCGCCATAGCAAGAGCTTGAAGTAGTGGTGGAAATAGTCGCGTTTTGGCTGCCGATGGTTAGCGTTGCGGAAGATGTTGAACTGTTGCTTGAAGCCTCATAAACCTTAACCCGCACGGTTTGGCCTGGCGAAATCGTGCCGCTGGATGACGTAAAGGCACCGCCATTAATACTATATTGCGGAGCTGTGGCCGATCCGCTGCCGGCAATACTGATCGTTGCGCTGCTGTTATAATTCGTCGGTTCAATTACCTCTGTCGTATAGGAAGCATTGCAACTTGCTGCACCGCTGGAAGCAAAGGTAAAGTGGCTGGGCGATGTAATGCTATTCGAGCTGGTGCATAACCAATTGGTTTGATTGGCTAAAATTAAATGACGTAAATCGATGTCTCCGGCACCCGTTGTTGTTACTGTTCCGCGCGGCGAGGAGACGGCGTTATTGCCCTCCGGACTATCCATAAATAACCCGCGCTGTTGTTGCGAAGACCCGCTGACAGGTGAGTTGGGCGAGAGATTGCCGGCCCAGCATGACGCACCCGATGACGTCGGGACATAAATATTGGATTGCGGCGATCCGCCTTCGCCATTTGCGCCGCTGCTATAGCCGGTGGAAGATCCGCCGACAAATGCACCACCATTATCATACACGCCCCAATAGGGCCGCTGCGACGCTGAACCGCTAGCGCCGATGAAACTGCCATTATGTAAATAAAACTTGCCGCCATCCACTAGTGCGACGGCGGCGGTGTAGGCAGCTGTCCCGGATGGAAATTGAATGCTCGAGTTATCCAAATACATTTCCCCGCCCAGACAAATCGCGCCTGGACATTTGCAAGATGATAAGGCGCCGGGACAGCTGCCGCCTGTACTGTCACCGCTGATAGTGTTCGATCCCGTGCCGCTGGTCATCTGCAAGGTGGCGTTATTCATGTAAACATAACCGCCGGGTACAACGTTGATGACTTCTTTCAAGGCCACTGAGCCAATACTTGTAAAAGTCAGGGTGCCGGAATTGCTGAGCTTACCGCCCGCCCGCACAATGATCGGCGATGGCACAGGACTGGCGGTACTGGTCACGGTGATTGTCCAGGCAGCGCCCGGTAGAATATCCACGCGCCCAGGCTGTAGATCAAAACCATTATTTGGCAGGTTGGAGAAAACATTCCCATTCATCACCAAACGCCCACCCTCGGTAACCGTAACAGCCGTATTTAAACCGCTGGTACCGTTGGTCCACATCTCGCCATTGCTGATGATAAGATTGCCTCTTAGAATGGAATTATTCACAATCCAGCGTGTGCCAGGCCTGACGCGAATGTTATAATTATTTGGCGTTACGCTTAGATTGCGTAAAATCATATTTACGGGAATGTCTAAATTCCCGCCAAGCGAAATAAAAGTGGTGCCGCTTCCTGTGCCCTGAAAATCATATTGGATTTGGCGCAGATTGGCGCGGTCGTAAATTTCATTATTGCCGCCCAAAGACCAACTATTGGCGGCGATCGAACCAATGCCAAAACTTGACGTAACGGTTGCAATAACATGCGAGCTATCGGTGTAGCCGGTAATAACGGCTACACCGGAATTGCCGACGATTTTTTTGCCGATATCGGTATTCGAAAAAATCCCGCTGCCTGCGGCGAAGGTCACGCCCACGCCCGATGTTGCGCCGGGCGTGATGCTAGTATTCGGATTGGATAAGGATGGTGAAATTAACTGCCAGCCGCCGGATGCAATTGCGCTGGTGCTGGCAAAGGGCGACAGGATGGTGGCGGTCACACTGGTGCCACTACTATAACCGGTAATAATTGCGCTGCCGGATCCCATGGTCGTGGTAATGGTTGCGCCGATATTGGCGGCGGAAAAAACTGAACTGCCCGCGGTAAAGGTCGCACTGACATTCGTCGCGCTTGGCGTAAGGGTTGCAGCGGGCGTTGTCACTGTCGATGAAGAGGCAAATGCATTGCTGAGAGTATGCGTTCCCGTCGTCAGCCAAACTTTGGCGCGGTAAGGACGCAGTGCAGCCAATTGCGACATGGCACCGTCCAGCGTGGTTGCATTACCAGGATTACGGCCCGTGCCATCGCCTGCGGCGCTGGTTGCAACATAAAACGTCACCAAATCCTGTTTCGCGGTAGTTTGTTGATACAAACTTTGCGCAGCGATGATCGGATAAACTAGGCCGGTCACGCCCGTGCCCGTTGTTGTGAAAAGCCCCGCGCCGGTAATATTGATGGGATAAGAAGTGCTGCACCATTGCTGCGCGATTGTCGCGCTATAGGTGTCATGCGGTTTAAATGCGATGATGTATCCCAATAAACCCTTTGGCGGCGAAGCGCCCAGCGTCCAATTGCCAGATGCAATCGCACTGGTATTGGCAAAGGGAATGGTGATGGTCGCAGTAACGACGGTGCCGCTGGTATAGCCTGTGATCACGGCGCTGCCCGTGCCGTTGCTGATCGTCTGTCCAACATTTGCCGCCGTAAAAACCGAACTACCTGCGGTGAAGGTGACGCCGTAACCGCTTGTCGCGCCAGGCGTTACAGTTGCCGCAGGCGTGGTTGAATAAAATGAAGGTTTATCAGAACCCATCACATAAGTATTGGGTGACAGCGTCCAATTGCCGGATGTTATCATATTCGTGTTGGCGAAGGGCGTGCCGACGTTGGCTGTTACACTGGTGCCGCTGGTATAAGCGGTGATAATCGCATTGCCCTTATTTCCGCTAATGGATTTGCCGATGCTGCTCGCGGAAAAAACGGAACTGCCTGCTATTAAAGTAATCGTGCCGGATGTGGCACTCGGCGTTAAGGTGGCGCCGGGTTTTACACTGACACTATTGGGATCATCGGTCAGTGTACTGCCGTAAGTGACGAGGTTATAACCAGCACCGGGAATGGTGGCCGCCGGACCCTCCACATTCGTCGTCGGCCGCAGCGCATAGGGACAATAAACAAAGCTATGATTTTGCGTATCCAGGCTATTGGCCGTAATCCATTTCGGGACGGTGGGATAAGTGCCGGTCACGTCCGGCATCGGTAAGACCGGCAGACCATCCACGATTTTGATTTTGGATTTGATGGCGGTGCCGGCTTGCTCCATGCGCATCCATAACATTTGCTGATCGTAGTTATCACGTGCGCTTTGGAATAATTCCAGTGATGAATAACCCAGCACCAGCGCAATCGCGATGCCGACGACAATCGTGATCAAAAGGTTGGTCATTTAGCTATGTGTACAAGTCCAGCCGGCGCGATTCAAGATCACCAGTGGTTCAAAGGTGGCGGTGCCTTGCGGCAGAAATGAAGAACCGTTGGCGGTCGCGCTGTCGCTGATGGAATGATAAGTCGTGTTGACACTAGATATTGTGGCACAGGCGGTCGTGCTGGTGCCCGTCAGAATTCCAGTTGTCCAGCCCCCGGTTGCACCACCGCCCAATTCATAAAATTCGCTCAGCCAACCGCCAGCGCCGGCGTTGATATAAAGACTGGTCGGATTAGGCCGGAGGGAGCTATTGCCGAAAGAGCCAAGGGTGCTATTCGTGATATCAAGTTCACCGCCGCCGCCATTGCTGATTAATTGTGCAGTGCTGGTGCTATTCACATTCATGGATGTGCCACGATCCAGCGCAATCAAACTATTTGCAGGATTCAAAATCGGCAGATAGATATTGTTAAACGTCGCACCAGATAGGAAGGAACGGCTGTCACCGCGATTAGCGAACAGTGTTGTGCCGCTGGAAATAGTTTGTGTCATTGTGCCTTGATCAATCAGTTCAGAGCCGGAAAAAATCGGCAATGAATTCGGCGGCTGTCCTTGAAAGACCACATTGGCATTCGCGCCAATTACAAGCTGGCCCAAATTATCCAATTGCAAAAAGGATGATGGGGCCATGAAGGTTGCGGTAGGGAAAGTGGTGGTGCCTCCCCAATAACTTTGCCCATCTGAATAGATGTGCATGCTCTCGTATCCAGTCGCGCTGCTACTGTTGCTGCCGGATAACGTGTTCATACCAAAAA
>Ga0105240_10003093_pt1 | contig 26166 bp, 23 predicted proteins | sample KBSC54metaG_FD_80426 | JGI IMG/M metagenome (GOLD analysis project Ga0105240, IMG submission 80426) | Corn rhizosphere microbial communities from Kellogg Biological Station, Michigan, USA - KBS C5-4 metaG | ecosystem: Host-associated > Plants > Roots > Rhizosphere > Soil | place: Michigan, USA...
CCGATTCACTGGGTCCAGGTCCGGTCGTATCTCAAAGCGACGGGGTGCCTTCTCGGTCTCCTGATCAACTTCAACGTGCCCGTCCCTCTCCGCGGTGTTCGCCGAATCATTCTGACGCCTGACCTGGCGTCCTGGCGTCCTGGCGCTCAAGTGAATGGCATTGCATCTAGCCGGCCTTCAGGATCGATCGCTACGGCGCCGGGACGGCCGCCGAGTCGGGATCGAAGCCGGTGCGTTGCATGATGGCGGTGATGTCGACCGCCTCGAACTGGGCCGACCCGACGGACTGAACCTGCGAGAAGGTGTCGTCCATCCAGGCGGCGCTGGGCTCGCCCGTCACGTACATGTCCGAGCCACCGTCCGCGATGTACATGCCGTAGGTCTTCATCGCCTGCAGGATGGCGCGCGCCTGCGCGTTGTAGCTGGACGGTATCTGATAGCTGGCCTTCAGCCGGAACAGCTGGCCCATGGGCGGCAGGTTCGTCGAGGTGGTGCCGTTCGACGTGTAGTGCCGCGCCGGCCAGATGGGCGCGTTCCGGATCTTGCTGGACTGGATGGTGAAGCGCAGCGCGTGAGAGATCTGCCCGGCGCTCGCCTCGTCCGCCCGCAACAGCAGCGGCAGGATGGGGAAGCCGGCGGCGTCGGCCGAGGTCCAGCCGTCGGGGCGCAGCTTGGTCGAGCGCAGGTCGAACATGGCCGAGCCGTAGATGTCCCAGCCGCCGCCGGCGTGCGGGTACGCGTGATACAGCTCGGACAGGAGGCAGCTGTCGGCGTCCAGCAGCAGGATGTGGTGATCGCCGTAGGGCTGTGACGGATCCGTGTCGATGCCGCCTTCCACCAGCGGCTTCGCCGGGATGGGGAAGATCGGGTTCGCTGCGGCCGCGGCGGTGCACGGGCTGACCTCGGTGTGCGCCCCGGCCGAGGCCATGTCCACGCAATCGGACTCGGGCCGGGGATCCCAGCTGACGTCCGGGTCGGCCGACCGGTAATACACGGGCGCCCACGCCTGCGTGGCGCCGTGCACGACGTTGTAAGGAATGCCGTAGTACGTGTCCGCCATGCTGATGTCGGTCGACTGACCGAGATCCAGGTGCAGGTTGTGCGTGCCGATGGTGGTCAGGTAGTTCGACGAGTGCGGATCCACGGGCAGGCCGTCGATGGGAGTGTTGAAGACGTGGTTGGCCGGCAAGATGGGACAGCCCGCCAGCACGGGGCCGGCTCCGGAGCCGCCGCCGCTGCCCGAGCTGCCGCCCGGGGACGCGCCGCCGCTGCCGGCGGCGCCGCCCGCGCCTTTTCCGCCCGTGCTGGAGACGCCGCCCGTGCCCTTTCCGCCGGTGGCGGACACGCCGCCCCCGGAGGCCAGGCCGCCGCTTCCCGGGACACCGCCCGTGCCCGCCGGCCCGCTGCCCCCGGCGGCCCCCGTGCCGGCACCACCGCTGCCGCCGGTCGCGCTGCCGCCGCCGCAGCCGGCGATCACCAGCGTCCCCAGCGCCATCGCCAGCCGTCCCGGTCGCGATCGCCACCTGCTCGAATCGATGTCGCGGGTCATGACGGACTCCTTGTCGCTGGGGTGCAGCCCGCGGATGATCTTAAGTGATGGTCCGGGCCTCGCAGAGGATCGTCGGAATGGCGCGGTCGCTTGAACGACCGCTTTGGGGTGCGATGTGCCCTTTCGCGGTCGGGCGCGGGCCCGTATCCTGGCGACACCGCTGGCGGGCAACTGCCCATCGACGGTGGACGACAACGAAGACGTGACCGGACAGGCCATAGCTCTGGAAGTGCAGGCGCTGCGCGCCGCGATCGACGCGGGCGGCCTGCAGGATCCGCGGGTGCGCGCTACCACGGCGGCGGCGCTGAACCGCCTGAGGGCCCAGTGGCGGCTGACCCCCGATGCCTTCGCGGCGGACGCGACCGCGACCTTGAAGCAGATCGCCCAGGCCCTGAAGGAAAAGGAGGCGAGCGCGCCCGGCGACGGCGGGGGGCGCGGCGCCTTCCCGCCCGGCGCCGCGCGCGAGGCGTTGAAGGCGATCTTCGGCTACGACCAGTTCCGCCCCGGCCAGGAGGAGATCATCGCGGCGGTGCTGGCCGGCCGCGACTGCATCGGCGTGATGCCCACCGGCGCGGGCAAGTCGCTGACGTACCAGATCCCGGCGCGGTTGCTGGGCGGCACCACGCTGGTGGTGTCGCCGCTGATCGCGCTGATGAAGGACCAAGTCGACGCCATGGGCGAGGTGGGGCTGCGCGCCACCTATCTGAACTCGAGCCTGTCGCCCGAGGATCGCCGCGAGCGCCTGCAGGGCCTGTGGTCCGGCGCCTACGAGCTGATCTACGCCGCGCCCGAGGGGCTGGAAGCGAGCGTCGGCTCGGCGCTGGCGCGCACCAAGCTGTCCCTGATCGCCGTCGACGAGGCCCACTGCATCAGCCAGTGGGGGCACGACTTCCGCCCCGCCTACCGCAACCTGGCCGGCATCAAGCGCCGCTTCGGCGGCGCGCCCGTGCTGGCGCTGACCGCCACCGCGACGCGCGAGGTGATGAGCGACATCGTCAGCCAGCTGGCGATGTCCGCGCCGGCCGAGTACCGGGGCAGCTTCTTCCGGCGCAACCTGACGCTGGCCGCCTACAAGAAGGGTGGCGACAGCGACGGCCAGCGCGCCACGGGCGGCGTGCGCGGCGCCATCCTGCGCTTCATCCGCGCCCGCCCCAACAAGAGCGGCATCATCTACTGCCTGTCGCGCAAGGGCACCGAGGGCACGGCGGCGTTCCTGCGCGACGAGGGGATCCACGCGGCGGCCTATCACGCCGGCATGCCGGCCGAGGAGCGTAACCGCGTGCAGGACTCCTTCCGTCGCGACGACGTCGACGTCGTCGTGGCCACGGTAGCGTTCGGCATGGGCATCGACAAGCCCGACATTCGCTACGTGATCCACCGCGACATGCCCCGCTCGATCGAGAGCTACTACCAGGAGGTGGGGCGCGCGGGACGCGACGGGCTGCCCAGCGAGTGCATCCTGTTCTATTCGTGGGCCGACGTGGCCAGCTACGATCGCTTCGAGAGCGACGGCTCGGAGGACGTGCAGGAGCGGCAGCGCGATCAGGTGCGCGAGATGTTCCGCATGGCCGACAACAGCACGCGCTGCCGTCATCAGGCGGTGACCAGCTATCTGGGCGAGGCCATGGCCGCGTGCGGCGGCTCGTGCGACGTCTGCACGGGGACCGATCTGCTGGCGGCCTGCGCGACGGCGACCGCGCGGCGCGGGCGGCGGCAGCGGCCGAACCTGCCGCCGCAGTTCGACCGCGAGGCCCAGCGCACGCCCGTGGCCGCCGAGGCGGACGAGGCCGGTGAGCTGTTCGGCCGGCTGCGCGACCTGCGCCGCCGGCTGGCCACCGAGCGAGGCATCCCGGCCTACATGGTCTTCAGCGACGCCGTCCTGCTGGCCATGGCCGCCCTTCGCCCGAAGACGGAGGCGGCGGTGCTGTCGATCTCGGGCGTCGGTCCCAAGAAGCTGGCCCAGTACGGGGACGCCTTCCTGGCGGTCCTGCGGGGCGAGGCCGCCGAGGCAGCGGCGGAGGAGCCGCTCGCTTACGGCGATCCCACGGTCTGAGAAGCTGCCCGGAGGGCGGCGGCGACGGCGCCGCGGGGGGACTTGCGGACGAGGTCGCCCGCGCTATGGTCGGTCGCGAATGGACTTTGCCGAGATCAGCCTCTTTTCCCACCTGGTGTCGCGACCGGAGGCGGACCTCGATCTGGCGCGCGCCGCGCTGCTGATCGCAGAGCCGGAGTACCCGGGCCTGGACGTCGCGCGGTACGTGGAGGAGCTGGATCGGCTGGGCGCGGGCGCCGCGGCCCGCATCGCCACCGCGGGTAACCGCCCGCCGCTGGAGACGGTCGTTCGCTATCTGTACGAGGAGATCGGCTTTCACGGCAACACGCGGGACTACTACGACCCGCGCAACAGCTTCCTGAACGAGGTGCTGGATCGACGCACCGGTATCCCCATCAGCCTGGCGCTGGTGCTGACCGAGACCTGCCGCCGCGTCGACATCGACGCGCGGGGCGTGTCGTTCCCGGGGCACTTCCTGGTGCGGGTGCAGGAGGGCGACGACGTGATGTTCATCGACCCGTTCGACGGGCGCTTGCTGGACGATCTGCAGATCGCCGAGCTGCACGAGCGCGCGACGGGGGCGTCGGGCCCCGTCGACCCGGGGTTGCTCGATCCCGCCAGCAAGGGGCACGTGCTGATGCGGCTGCTGAACAACCTGCGGGCGATCTACGAGCGGGCGGGGGACCGGGATCGGTTGCTGGGGGTGCTGGCGCGCATGCAGGTGTTGAGTCCGGATGAGGAGATTCGAAATCGGATTCGGCAGCTGGCCATCGCGGCGCCGCGGGCCGTCGGGCGTCGCGAGCTGAACTAGCTGGAAGGGGATCGGCGAGGTCGCGGGGCGGGCGTCGCTCCGTTTCTCTTACGCTCGGGGGCGGGCGCTCGGTGCACGCGCTCCACTACGCTCCGCGGTTCTTCGAGTTCTCGACGAGGTCCGTCTGCTCGAGGCCCGGAAAGAGTTTTTAGATAAGGATCGTTGGCGCGCGAGGCGGGGGTTGGGGTGGAGGGGGGAGCCGTTATAGTCGGGGGGATGAAGATTTGGACGGGCTTGGTGGCGGTGACTCTGGTCACCGCGCTGATGGCACGGCCAGTTGGTGCGCAAGGCGAGCAGACGGCCGAGGGGGCCGGGGGGGCGCCGGGTGGGGTTCAGGCGGGGCCTGACACCACGGCCGGGGCGGGTGAGGCGGCCGGGGATGAGGAGGAGAGCGGGCAGGAGGAGGGGCCTGCCGAGCCGACGCCGGTGCCGTTCGGGAATCCGGACTTCGGGCCTCGCTACACCATCGAGCAGGTGGTGGTGCGGGGGAACCGCAAGACGGCAGCGGCGCTGATCCTGGGCGAGGTGGGCATCCACCCGGGCGACGTGCTCACGGCCTCGGACGGGCGTGTCGAGGCGGCGCGCATTCACTTGCTGTCGCTGGGCTTCTTCCTGGACGTGCACCTGGCCGTGCAGAAGGGCTCGCGCCGCGGCAGCGCCATCCTGATCGTCGACGTCGAGGAGCGCGGCACCATCATCCTGAACGCGCTGTACCTGGGCACCAGCGACGCCACGCCGTTCTGGGGCGGCGTCGACATCGCCGAGAACAACCTGGCCGGGCGCGGCATCTCGCTGGGGGGCGGCTTCGTGGGCGCCACGCGCCCTGACGTGGCCGACGCGCGGCGCGAGTTCGGCGCGCGCATCCGCGCGCAGGTGCCGCCGCTGCTGGGCACCGGCCTGCTGCTGAGCGGGACGGGCATCTTCACCCAGGGCGACGAGTTCTTCCGCGTGTCCGGGCCGGACAATACCGCCGATCCGTCGCGGTTCGTGGCCATGGGGATCCGCCGCGTGGGCGGCGTCGTGGGCATGGGCCGCGCGCTCACGTCGTCGGCCCGCTTCTTCGTCGACTTCCGCGAGGAAGGAATCTCGGCGACCTGGCCCGCCGAACGGCTGCGCACGCACGACGACGGCCAGGTGACGTTGCTCGACTTCGGCCTGCTGCAGGGGTTCTCGCGCGTGGGGACGGTGACCGGCACGCTGGACTTCGACACGCGCTCGGACCCGCTGGTGCCCCACGCCGGCGTCCACGCCGCGCTGTCGGCGGAGGGCGCGTTCAATCATCTCGGCTCGGACTACCAGTTCGCCAAGCTGGTGTTTCAGGGCTCGTCCTACACGCCCAACCGGTGGGGCCACTCGTTCGGTGTCCACCTGTTCGGCGGCGCGCTGTTCGGCCGGGCGCCCCTGTTCGACCGGTTCTTCGTCGGCGACATGAACCTGCTGCTGCCGCCGCGCGCGCTGGGGCTGAACTTCTCGACGCAGCCGTCGCCGAACCTGCTGGGGACCGCCATCGCCGGACACCGCTACGACAACTTCGCCGGCCGCGTGCTGTTCGAATACTCGGTGCCGCTGTGGCGCCGGCACCGCCTGGTGTACAGCGGCGACGCCTTCATCGCGGTGGGCGGCTTCGTGATGGGCAGCTCGGGCTCGTTTCGCGATCCCTCGCGGTCGGGCCTGGCCGCCTACCCGTTCGATCTGACCGGCGACATCGGGGTCCGCCTGGACACGATGATCGGCGTCTTCACGGCGTCGGTCGCCAATGCCCTGGGGCGCGTGCCGTTCTGATGGCCCGGGGTCTGGTCCGGCGATCGGCGCAGGGCGCGGCCCTGCTGGCGCTGTTGCTGGCGCTGGCGGCGGGCACCGCGCGCGCCGCCGCGCCGCCCGAACGCAAGATGGGCCTGGCCTTCCGCGAGCACGCGGTGCAGGTCTCGGTCGGTCTGCAGGATCTGTTCTCGCCGGCGGCGCGCGAGCGCCTGACGTCGGGCTTCGCCACCCGGGTGCTGATCCGCGTGCAGCTGCTGCACGGGGACGATCCCGAACCGCTGGCGGTGGCCTTCCAGCGCGTCGAGATCGTCTACGACATCTGGGACGAGAAGTTCCGCGTGCGGACCACGCGCGGGCCGGGCACCGATCGCGCCTTCGACGTGAAGACCGCCGACCAGGCGCTGTGGGCCGCCACGGCGCTGGTGCAGTTCCCGGTCGAGCTTCCCCAGCCCCTGCAGCCGGGGGAGCGCTACACGCTGGCGGTGCGCGGCGATCTGAACCCGCTGTCTCCCGAGCTGATGGGCGAGGTGCGGCAGTGGCTGCGCCAGCCCGCCGGCACCCAGCGCCGTCCCGGATCGGGCGGCGGCGACAGCTTCTTCGGCAACTTCGTCACCGTGTTCGTGAACCCGCAGATCGAGGACAGCGAGCGTCAGCTGCGGTTCGTCTCCCCTCCCTTCGAGGCGCCTGCGCGATGACCGACCCCACGATGCCCCGCGATCCTCGCGCGCTGGCCGGCCCCGACGAATCGGCGGCGCGGCCCCGGCCCCCCCTGCCCCTGCCGCCGCAGCGGCCCCGCCGCTTCAGCCTGCCCGGCCGCTTCGAATGGAAGATCCTGGCCGCGGTCATCATCGTGGCCACGCTGCCCATGCTGGCCTCGGGCGTGCTGCTGTCGCGGACGCTGACGGCCGTCTCCGAGATCAACACGCGCCACCAGCAAGAGGTGCGCAACTCGCTGGGCGAGGCGCTGGAGATCTATCGCACGACCTTCGCGCAGGCGAAGGAGGGGTTCCGCGTGCGCGCCGACGAGATCGCGGCCCGCGGCGTGGCCCGCGCCGCCGATCTGGCCGACGTGCCCGAGCTGTTGCGCGCGCGCATCCTGGAAGGCGAGAAGGTCGTCGACGAGTGGGCCATGCCGGCCGAGGAGGCGAGCCGCGCCCGGGAGGCGCCGCCCAACCTGGTCGAGCTGCCGGGCTCGCGGCCGGGCGCGCCCCGCATGCTCGAGCTGACGTTCGGCATCGATCGCCAGGTGTACGCCGACTTCCTGTCGCTGCGGCAGGCCGTCGAGCAAGAGCACGAGCTGGATCGGCTGCTGCCGCTGTTGTTGCCGGGCGTGTTCCGCGGGGTGGCGCTGGAGATCGCCATCGTGCTGGTCATCGCCATGGGCATCGGCCTGTTCGTCGCCCGCCGCGCCACCCGCCGGGTCGCGAACCTGCGCGCCGCCGCCTCGCGGGTGGCGCAAGGCGATCTCTCCGTGCGCGTGGCCCCCACCGGCCGCGACGAGCTGGATGACCTGGCCCGCGCCTTCGACCGCATGGTGGCCGAGCTGGACGACGCGCGCTCGCGCCTGGAGTACCTGCAGAAGGTCTCCGCCTGGCAAGAGGTGGCCCGCCGGCTGGCCCACGAGATCAAGAACCCGCTGACGCCCATCCAGCTGGCCGTGCAGGAGCTGCGGTCGCAGTACCGGGGCGGGGATCCCGCCTACCAGCGGCGCCTGGACACGGCGGGCGACGTGCTGGACGAGGAGATCGGCTCGATCCGGCGCCTGGTCGACGACTTCTCGGCGTTCGCGAAGCTGCCCAAGGTCGAGCCCAGCCCGGTCGACCTGGGGGCGCTGGTCGACGACTTCGTGCGCGCGCACCCCGAGTGGGGCGGGCGGATCCACGTCGACCGCGCGCCGCTGCCCGTGCAGGCGCTGTGCGACAAGATGCTGCTGCGCCGGGTGCTGACGAACCTGGTGGAGAACGCCGTGCAGGCCGCCGAGGGCGCGGGCCGCGTCCCCGCGGTGCGCCTGGGCATCACCGTCGAGCCCGGCAGCGACACGGCGGCGATCTACGTCGACGACAACGGCCCCGGGGTCGCCCCGGCGGCGCGCCACCGGGTCTTCGATCCCTATTTCACGACGAAGGAGAGCGGCACGGGGCTGGGCCTGGCCATCGTCCGCAAGATCGTGATCGATCACGGCGGCGACGTCAGCGTCACCGAGGCGCCAGCCCCGTTCGGCGGCGCGCGGTTCCTGGTGGCGCTGCCGGCGCTGGCGGCGGCGCCGCCGGGGTGATCAATCCCGGGGGCGCAGGGGATGGCGCCGCCCACCCAGCCGCAGCGCCGGTGGCTGGCCGTCCTCCAGCACGTCCGCCAGGGCCGCGGCGGCTGCGGTCGCCAGGCGCGCCTGCAGCTTGCCGCCCCGGACCGCGCAGCGCATGACGCCCGCGCCGTCGATGGTCAGCGTCCCGGGGTCCAGCTCCTCCTCCGCGCCGTCGGACAGCGTCAGCAGCACGCGTTCGCCGTCCACGCGCGCGCCGCGCGCCACCAGCGGCGTGTCGTCGACGTCCACGTAGGCGAAGCGCCGGTCGTCCAGCCGCAAGACGATCCGCCCGTCGGGCAGGCGATCCAGCCAGCGGAACAGCGCCTGGCGTAGCCCCTCGTGGAGCACCGGGGCGCCTTCGTGCTGGAACTCCCCTTCCCTGTCTATGCGGATGCCCGACTGGCGCAGGCGCTCGATGACCGCCGGATCCAGGTTGGCCATGGTCCGTGAAGCATGACCGCCCGCGCCGCCCGCGTCACGCCGGAGCTCACCTCACCTCCGGCGGGCAGGCGATGCGGAGCGCCTTCACCGCGGGATGTTCGTCCCTCGGGTCTAGGCCGCGGCGAGCAGCTGGGTCAGGACCGCGATGCGGTCCTTGCTCCACAGCTTCTCCTTCTTCAGCCGGGCCCACTCCACTTGCTCGTCGCTGGTCAACGAGAGGTGGCGTTCCAGCTCTTCGAGCCGCTTCTTTATCTCGCCGTGGCGCGCTTTCAAGCGAAGGATTTCGGTGGTGGGGTCCGTCCCCCCGTTCGCGACCTCGATGCCCTCTCGAAAACGCTCCATGCGGGATTCCTCCGTAGAAGCGGCCTTCACGGCCGATGGATCAAGGATATAGCCGCGACCGCCCAGATCAACAGGACGCCTCGTCATACCGGCCCGTACTCCGGTACGGAAAAGCGCCCGGGTCCCCGGAAGGCGATTCCCCGGCCCCCGGCCTCCTTCCCGCCTTGCTGACGCGAGGAAGTTTCTTACGTTGCCTCGGACATGGAAGAAGCTCGGCGGATCCCGGTCGCGACCTATCGCGTGCAGCTGACGAAGGACTTCACCTTCCGCCAGGCGACCCAGCTGGTCGACTACTGGCATGACCTGGGGATCACCGACCTTTACGCGGCGCCGTTCCTGAAGGCGCGCCCGGGCAGCGTCCACGGCTACGACGTGGTCGACCCCACCACGCTGAACCCCGAGATCGGTGACGAGGAGGACCTGCGCCGCCTGCACGAGGCGCTGGCCGGGCACGGGATGGGGCTGGTGATGGACGTGGTGCCCAACCACATGTGCATCAGCAGCAACGACAACGTCTGGTGGAGCGACGTGCTCGAGAACGGTCCCAGCTCGCCGTTCGCGCGCTACTTCGACGTGGACTGGCGACCGCCCAAGACCGAGCTGCGCGACAAGGTGCTGCTGCCCATCCTGGGCGATCAGTACGGCAAGGTCCTGGAGGCGGGCGACCTGCAGGTGCACGAGGCCGGGGGGGCGTTCGTGGTCGAGTATTACCAGCGCCGGCTCCCCATCGGCCCCGGGACGTACCCGCTGATCTTGCGGGGCGCGTTGGAGCGGCTGGGGCGGCGCGAAGGCGACGGCACGAACGCCTGGCGGTCCCTGGCGGAGGCGATCGCGCTCGCCGAATCGCTGCCCTCGCGCGAGACCACGGGCGCCGACGACGTGGCCCGCCGCCAGCGCGACAAGGAGGTGCTGAAGGCGCGGCTGCGCACCCTGCTGGCCGAGGCGCCGGGCGTCCGCGCCGCGCTGGACGACGAGCTGCGGGAGCTGAACGGCACCAAGGGCCAGCCGCGCAGCTTCGACCGGCTGGAGGCGCTGCTGGCCGTCCAGGCCTACCGCCTCAGCTTCTGGCGCGTCGCCGCCGAGCAGATCAACTACCGCCGCTTCTTCGAGATCAACGATCTCGCCGCCATCCGCATCGAGGAGCCCGAGGTGCTGGCCGCCGTCCACGGAAAACCGCTGGAGCTGCTGCGCAAGGGATGGGTCACCGGACTGCGCGTCGATCACGTGGACGGGCTGCGCGAGCCCCGCCGCTACCTCGACGAGCTGCGCGAGAAGACGGGCGGCGCCTACGTCGTCGTCGAGAAGATCCTGGGGCGTGACGAACGCCTGCCCCGCGCCTGGGCCACCGAGGGCACCACCGGCTACGAGTTTCTCAACATCGTGAACGCGCTGTTCGTGGCCCGCTCGGGCGAGCGGGCGCTGCGCAGCCTGTACGACGGCCTGCGCACCGTGCGCGGACCGCTGGCCGAAGTGGTGTACGAGGCCAAGCGTCTGGTGCTGAGCGCGTCCATGTCCAGCGAGCTGTCGGTGCTGGCCCGCCGCCTGGATCGCATCTCGGAGCAGCACCGCTGGTCCCGCGACTTCACGGCGGGGACGTTGCTGCAAGTCCTGGCCGACACCATCGCCTGCTTCCCGGTGTACCGGACCTACATCGCCCAGGGCGACACCGAGGTCGCGCCGCAGGAGCTGCAGTACATCCGCGAGGCGCTGTTGCGCGCGCGCCGCCGGAATCCCACCATCGATCCGTCGGCGTTCGACTTCCTGGCCGAGGTCCTGCTGATGCGCGATCCGGACGGGCTGAGCGAGGCCGATCGCGCCGCGCGCCGCGACTTCGTGCTGCGCTTTCAGCAGCTGACCGGCCCGGTGATGGCCAAGGGACTGGAGGACACGTCCTTCTACCGGTACTTCCCCCTGCTGTCGCTGGACGAGGTCGGCGGCGATCCGGATCGTTTCGGGATCACCGTCGCCGAGTTCCATCGCCTGATGGAGGAGCGGGCACGCGAGCGGCCGGGCGGCCTGTCGGCCACCAGCACGCACGACACCAAGCGGGGCGAGGACGCGCGCATCCGGCTGGACGTGCTCAGCGAGCTCCCGGAAGAATGGGCGGCGGCCGTGGCGGCCTGGCGGGAGGCAGCGGCACGGTTCAAGACGCGCGTCGACGACCAGGCGGCCCCCGACGCGGACGACGAGTACTACGTGTACCAAACGGTGATGGGCGCGTTGCCGTACGGCAAGCTGGACGCGTCCGCGCTGCAGGCGTTCGTCCCCCGCGTGCAGGCGGCCGTGCAGAAGGCGTTGCGCGAGGGCAAGCGCAACTCGAGCTGGACGGCCGTCAACGAGGCCTACGAGGAGGCCACCGCGAAGTTCGTGGCCGCGGTGCTGGACCCGGCGGGTCCCGTCTGCCCGGCGCTGTCGGCCTTCGTGGCGCGGATACAGCCGGCCGCCGCGCTGGCCTCCCTCAGCCAGCTGACCTTGAAGGTCACCGCCCCCGGCATCCCGGACTTCTTCCAGGGCACGGAGCTGTGGACCCTGGACATGGTCGACCCGGACAACCGCCGGCCGGTCGACTTTCAGGCCCGCATCGCGCTGCTGCGCGATCGCCCGCGACAGGGCGGCGCGGAGCTGCTATCTGCGCTGCGCGCCGGCGACGCCGACGGTCGCAGCAAGCTGTGGCTGACGGCGGCGCTGCTCGACTGCCGCCGCCGCGAGGGTGACCTGTTCACGCGCGGCGCCTATCTGGCGCTGGCCCCCGAGGGGCCGCGCCGGGAGAACGTGGTGGCGTTCGCGCGCCGCTGGCAGGGCCGCGCCGCCGTCGTGGTGGCGGGGCGCTTCTTCGCGCAGCTGCCCGACCTGCTGGCCGAAGGCGCGTCCGCCGCGGAGGTCTGGAGCGAGACGAAGGTGGCGCTGCCGCCGGAGCTGCCGGTCACCACCTGGACCGACGTGCTCTCCGGCCGCAGCGTCACCGCCCGCGACGGCGGCCTGGCGCTGTCCGAGCTGCTGGGCACGGTGCCGTTCGCGCTGCTGGTGGGCGACGTGACGGCGGCGTGATCAGCGGGGCGTCGCCTCGAAGCGCGCGATCTCTTCCTTCTGCGCCAGCAGGAAGTCCAGCTCGTCCTGGCCGTTCATCAGGCAGTAGCGCGCGAAGGGGTCGATGTCGAACTTGATCGCGGTGCCGTCGGACAGCGCCAGCGTCTGCTTGTCCAGCGACACGGTGACGTCCATCCCCGGCGCCGCCAGCAGCTTGGCGTGGGTGGCCTTGTCGACGACGATGGGCAGCAGGCCGTTCTTCAGCGAGTTGCTCTTGAAGATGTCGGCGATCGACGTGCTGACGATGGCGCGGAAGCCGTAGTCGTAAAGGGCCCACGGCGCGTGCTCGCGCGACGAGCCGCAGCCGAAGTTGTCACCAGCCACCAGCACGGCGGCGCCCTTGGCGCCAGGCTTGTTCAGGATGAAGTCGGGCTTCTCCTTGCCCTCGGCGTCGTAGCGCCAGTCGGCGAACAGGTGCGCGCCGATGCCGACCTTGCTGGTCACCTTCAGGAAGCGCGCCGGGATGATCTGATCGGTGTCGACGTTCTCGATGGGCAGAACGACCGTCTTCGTCTGAAACGTCCGGATGGGGTCCATGTCGATGTCTCCTTGAAGCTTCAGCCGACCAGTTGTCGCGCGTCCGTGATGCGCCCCGTGACGGCCGCCGCCGCCGCGGTCAGCGGGCTGGCCAGGAACGTGCGGCCCCCGGCGCCCTGCCGTCCTTCGAAGTTGCGGTTGCTGGTGCTGACCGCGTACTGGCCCGGGCGCAGCTGATCGCCGTTCATGGCGATGCACATCGAGCAGCCCGCCTCGCGCCACTCGGCGCCCGCATCGAGAAAGACGCGGTCCAGCCCCTCGGCCTCGGCCTGCTTCTTCACCCGCTGCGACCCGGGGACCACCATGGCGCGCACGCCGCTCGAGACCTTGCGGCCCTTGAACACCGACGCCGCCTCGCGCAGGTCCGAGATGCGCGAGTTCGTGCAGCTGCCGATGAACACGACGTCGATGGCCTTGCCCAGCAGCGGCTTGCCCGCCTCGATGCCCATGTAGCCCAGCGCCTTCTCCATGGTGGCGTTCTCGGGGGCGGGGACCGCGGCGCTGATGCCGATGCCCATGCCGGGGTTGGTGCCGTAGGTGATCATCGGCTCCAGCTTGGCGGCGTCGAACTTCTCCTCGCGGTCGAAGGTCGCGTCCGCGTCGGTGGGCAGCCGCTTCCACGCCTCGACGGCGCGGTCCCAGTCGGCGCCCTGCGGGGCGCGGGGGCGGCCCGCCAGGTAGTGGAACGTGACGTCGTCGGGCGCCACCATGCCGGCGCGCGCGCCCGCCTCGATCGACATGTTGCAGACGGTCATGCGCTCTTCCATCGACAGGGCGCGGATCGCCGAGCCGCGGTACTCGATGACGTGGCCGGTGCCGCCGCCGATGCCCAGCCGCGCGATGACGGCCAGGATGATGTCCTTGGCCGTCACGCCGGGGCGCAGCTTCCCCTCGACGGTGATGGCCATGGTCTTGGGCCGGTTCTGCAGCAGGCACTGCGTGGCCAGCACGTGCGACACCTCGCTGGTGCCGATGCCGAACGCCAGCGCGCCGAACGCGCCGTGGGTGCTGGTGTGGCTGTCGCCGCAGACGATGGTCATCCCCGGCTGCGTCAGGCCCAGCTCGGGGCCGATGACGTGGACGATGCCCTGCCCCTCGCTGCCCAGCGCGAACAGCTCGATGCCGAACTCCTGGCAGTTCCGCTCCAGCTGGCTCAGCTGCTTCTCGGCCTGGCTGTCCAGGATCTTGAACTTGCCGTCCGCGCCGCGCGGCGTGGTGGGGATGGAGTGGTCCATCGTCGCCACGGTGCGGGCGGGCTGGCGCACCGTCAGGCCGCGCTCGCGCAGCCAGGTGAACGCCTGCGGCGAGGTCACCTCGTGAATGAGGTGCAGGTCGATGTACAGCACCGCCGGCGTATCGGCGGTCTGCGGCCGGACGAGGTGGCTATCCCACAGCTTGTCGAACAACGTGCGCGGCTTCGTCGTCATGGTCCCCAATGTGACGGCGGGGCCCCCCGCAGTCCAGTGACAACTGGTTGCCGCCATCGTTAAGCGTGGCTTAACATTCACGGCATGGACGCGGCGCTGCTTCCGGCCCTGCAGGACGTGCTGGTGGTGGCGCAGACCGGCGCGGTGGCCGAGGCGGCCCGCCGCCTGCACAAGACCTCGTCGGCGGTGTCGCAGCAGATCCACCGCGTCGAGCAGCGCTTCGGCGTGACGCTGTTCGACCGGGTGGGCAGGCGCCTGCGGCCCAGCGCCGCCGGCGAGGCGCTGCTGGGCGCCCTCACCCGCCTGTTCTCCGAGGCCAGCTCGGTCGAGGCGCTGCTGGAGGAGCTGGCCTCGGCGCGCGTGACCACCCTGCGCGTGGCCTCCGCCGACTACCTGGGCGAGGCGCTGCTGCTCCCCATCCTGCGCCGCCTGTTCGACGACCACGTCCCGCTGCGGTTCGAGATGACGACCATCAACTCGCCCGAGGCGCGCCGCCTGGTCGGGGCGGGACACGTGGACGCCGCCGTGATCAGCACCGATCGCGCGCTGGGCGCCGACGAGCTGGCGCTGTGCCGGCAGTCGTTCTGCTGGGTGGCGCCGCGGCCCGCCCGCGGGCCGGCCCGGCCCCCCACGACGCTGCTGGCGCGCGAGCCCCTGCTGCGCCTGGGGGCGGGCAGCCAGGGGCGGCGGCTGCTGGACGAGTACCTGGGCCGCACCGGGGTGCGCCCCGCCTCCACCATCGACGTCCCCAGCGTGTCGCTGCTGCTGTCGTACGTCAGCAGCGGCCTGGGCGTGGGCCTGGCCCCCAGCCTGGCCACGAACCGCGTCGATCGCACGAAGGTGTCGATCGAGCCTGCCGACGTCCCCGACGTCGAGGTACGTCTGATGCTGCACCCGGCGCTGAAGCGCACGCCGGCCGTGCGGCGCTTCATCGACGAGCTGGTGGCGGAGGCGCAGCGCGCCACGGCCTCGCCCCCCACCAGGTCACGTCGCCGCTGAGGGCGCCAGGCACGGCCCATGCTATCCGTCACGGCCATGGACCACGGGAGCCGCGTTCTCGACGTTCGCCGCCGCGCCTCATCGTGTGAGCGCGACATTCCGATCCGGACCCCGTCCCGCCGTCGGCTTCCCCTGCTCGCCTTGCTTCCCTTGCTCGCCTGCTTGTCCTGCGCATCGGATCACACCGATGCGCGCGGCGACGCCGGGCCGGTCTGCCGCCCCGCGCCCCCTTGCCCCACGGGGTGGTTCCAGTACAGCGACTCGGCCTGCTCGCCGCCGGCGCTGGGCAGCGGGCCCGGGTGCTCCTCCAACGGCGACGGCCTCTGTTACAAGACCTGCAACAGCGACGACGACTGCCGCGGTGTCGGGTTCTCGACCTGCGGCTCGCTCACCTTTTACCAGGGCACCGACGAGGGGAGGCAGCGACCGGCTTGCATCGCCCCGCCGCCCTCGTCCGCTCCCCCGCTCTGCGCGGACGCCGCGGTCGATTGAGCCGCCGCGCCCGGCCTGGCCGCGGTCGACGCGCGAGCCCCCGAGCTGGCGCTTCTGATAGAACCTGACGCCATGCTGCGACAGGTCCCCGCTGACGGCGCCAAGATGGCCGAGGCCGTCTGGATCGATCTGCTGGACGCCACGCCCGAGGAGCGCGCCGCCGTCGAGGCGGCCACCAAGCACCGGCTGCCCACCAAGGCCGAGATCGAGGAGATCGAGTCGTCCAGCCGCGTCTACACCGAGCAGGGCGCGCTGTACCTGTCGACGCCCATCTTGACCGGCAGCGACTGTGTCAGCGACATCCCCACCACCATCGGGTTCGTGGTGACGCCCGAGCGGCTGATCACGCTCCGCTTCGCCCCGTTCCCGGCGTTCGACGCCCTGATGAAGAGCGCCGAGCAGCGCCCGCAGCCCACCATCTACGACCTGTTCCTGCGCACGCTGGAGATGATCGTCGACTACACCGCCGACGCGCTGGAGCACGCCAGCGCCAAGCTGGAGGCGATCTCGCGGGCGGCCTTCCGGGGCGAACGCCCGCCCGGTGCCAGGCCGCAGAAGACCAGCGACGAGCTACGCGGCGGCCTGCGCTCGCTGGGGCGCATCAGCGACGGCATCTCTCACCTGCGCGACACCCTGCTGGGCCTGGGGCGCATCGCCGCCTTCGTGCAGGAGGCGGGCGGCAAGCAGGCACAGGACCAGGACATCGCCATGCGGCTGCGCGCCATCCGCGTTGACATCGCCTCGCTCACGGACTACGAGGGTCACCTCACCTCGAAGCTGCAGCTGCTGCTGGACGCCACGCTGGGCTTCATCAGCATCCAGCAGAACGACATCGTGAAGATGCTGACCGTCGTCTCCGTCGTCGGCGTGCCGCCGGTGCTGATCGTCGGCATCTACGGCATGAACTTCAAGTTCATGCCCGAGTTGAACTGGCACCTCGGCTACCCCTTCGCGCTGGCGCTGATCGTCGTCAGCGCGCTGGTCCCGCTGGCCTGGCTGAAGTGGCGCGGCTGGATGTGAGCGCCGGGCGACGCCCGTCACTCCGCGGCCTCGGAGCGCGCCGCCGCCGTCGCCTCTCGCGCCGGCCGTAACGTCAGCACCGCGATCTCGGGGAACACCCCCAGGCGGATGGGCGGCCCCGTCGTCCCCAGGCCGCGGTTGACGTACAGCGACGCCGGACCGTCGTGGTAGAGGCCCGTCGTGAACCGCGTGATGATGCGGGCCAGGTTCACCTTGCGCGCGAACAGCGGCAGCCCCAGCTGCCCGCCGTGCGTGTGCCCGGACAGCGTCAGGTCCACGCCATGCGCGGCCGCCTCGGGGAACAGCGCCGGATCGTGGGCCAGCAGCACGGCGGGCACGCCCGCGGGCCGGTTCGCCAGCGCCCGGTGCACGTCGTGCCGGCCGGTCCAGGTGTCGTCGACGCCGGCCACGAACAGGCGCGCGCCGGCGTGCGGCACCTCGACGCCGCGGTTGCGCAGCACCGTCAGGCCTTCGGAGACCAGCGCCTGGGCCAGCGCCTCGCCGTCGGCGAAGTAGTCGTGGTTGCCCATGCAGGCGAACACGCCGTGCGGCGCCCGCAGCTGCCCCAGCGCCGAGGCGACCACCGGCACGAAGGCGTCGCCGCTGGCGATCAGATCGCCGGTCACCGCGACCAGATCCGGCCGCAGCTGGTTGACCGCCGCGATCCAGCCCGCCACACGCGGGCCGCTGGCGAACGGGCCGCAATGCAGATCCGAGATCTGCGCGATGCGAAAGCCGTCGAACGCCGCCGGCAGGCCCTCGACCGGGATGTCCCGCTCCTGCAGGCGCGGGCGCTGCGCCAGCGTGCGGAAGGCCGCCACGACCGCCAGGGCCAGGGCGCCCAGCAGCGCGCGGTCGGCGTCGAGCGAGAACAGCCGCGCCACCAGCAGCACGACCGGCACGATCAGCAGGAACAGCAACGACACCGTCCACCAGCCGAAGAAGGGCCACAGCGTGCCGTACAGCCGCCAGCGACCCGGCGCGCCCCACAGCGACCGCGGGCCGAGCAGGTTCGTCAGGAACCCGGCCGTCAGCACCGCGCCCAGAACTCCGAACGGCCAGGCGTGCCCGGTCAGGTGCCCCAGCGCGAGGACCAGCGGAACCTGCACACCCAGCGCGATGAGCAGCGCCAGCACGATGAACGGCCCCCGCCGCCGGGGACCGTGGCGCCCCCGCCTGGCCGGCGCGGCCTTGCTTCCCTCGGCCATCGCGTAACTCTGAAGGCCGATCCGGCCCGGAACAAATGAAATTGCGTGAAGAAACGCCGGCGCGCGCGCCGCACGCGCTGGGCAACCTACCGCTTGGGCCGGGTGATGTCGGGCGCGCGTCCGTAGGCGGGAACGACAGAGTTCAGGTCCTCGAAGTCGCCCTGCCGGAACCGTTCCGTGGCGTAGGCGGCCACGGAGGTGGCGCTGGGGCCCGCCACGTCCACGAAGCGCGCCCGCGCCCCCAGCGCGTCCTGCAAGGCGGCGCGGTAGCGAACCGCGCCCGTGCCCGCGAACACCAGCGTGCCCTGGCCCGGCGCCACGTCGGCGATGGCCACCGGCGCGACCACCCAGTCCTCGCTGCGCCGCTCCGGCGCGCCACCGGAGGGCGCGAACGCCGCCGCGTAGATCTGCCCCTTGCCGGCGTCGAGACAGGGCAGAAGCCAGGCGGCGTCCCCGTCCGCCGCCACCATGTCGCGCGCCAGCGCCTGCAGGGACGACACGGTCATCAGCGGGATCCCGAACGGCAGCGCGAAGCCCTTGGCCACCGCGAAGCCCACCCGCAGGCCGGTGAAGCTGCCCGGCCCGGCGCCGCAGGCGATGGCGGCCAGCTCGGACAGCGCCACCCCGGCGCGCGCCGTCACGTCGACGCACAGCCGCAGCAGGTTCGACGAGTGGCGCTCGCTGGTGGCGGAGGCCTCGGCCAGACACGCCCCGCCGTCGATGTCGAACACGCCCACGCGCGCCACGGGTGTCGAGGTCTCGAGGGCCAGCAATCTCTTCTGTTTCATCTTGTCTGTTTCGTCTCGTTCTGATCAGCGTGGCAGAAGGTACCGGACCACGTCGTTGCGCAGGGCGAATAACATCAACACCGCCACGATCACCAGCCCGATGTACGAGGCGATCTCGCGCGCCCGCACCGAGGGCGGCCGCCGCTTGAAGAGCTCGATGGTGAAGAACACCAGCAGGCCGCCGTCCAGGATGGGCACGGGCAAGAAGTTCAGCAGCGCCAGGTTGATGCTGAGCAGCGCCATCAGCCACAGGTACTGGTCGACGCCCTGCTCGGCGGCCACGCCCGCGACGTAGCCGATCATGATGGGGCCGCCCAGCGCCGACAGCGGCACCCGCCCGCGCGCGATCTGCACGAAGCCCTGCCCCATCACCGCCACGATGTGCCCGGTGCGCTCGAACGCGTGGGTGACCGCGTAGCCGAACCGGTTCTGGATCGGCACCGGCGCGTCGGTGCGCCAGGCCAGGCGGTTCAGCGCGCCGAACACCAGGCGCTGCTCCTCCTGGCGGTAGGCGTCCATCTCCGAGCGGGTCTCCTGCCGGAAGCTGGACTGATGGCGCACGCCGCCCGGGGACACCCAGGCGATCTGGAACGTCCTCTCCGGGTTGGCGGCCAGCTTCTGCCGCAGCAGATCCCAGCTTCCGATCGGCTTGCCGTCCAGCTCGACGATGCGATCCCCGCGCCGGACGCCGATCGTGTCGGCCGGGCTGCCCGGCTCGACGGAGAACACGAACAGCTCGGCCGACAGGATCCCGGTCTCGTAGCTGCGGTGTCCGGCGGCGTCGAAGACGGGGTTCGGGATCACCACCGCCGTGCCCGGCTGCTGGATCTCGACGTGCGCGAACGGGATCGCGGAGTAGCCGCCGCGCAGGTACGTCACGCGCAGCGGCGAGGCGCCCACCCGATCGATCACCTTCTGGAACTCGGTCCAGGTCGACACCGGGTTGCCGTTGACGGCGGTGATGAAGTCGAACGTCTTCAGCCCCGCCTGCGCCGCCGGCGAGCCGGGATCGATGACGCCGATCTCGGGCAGGTGAAACCGCGGCGAGATGCCGATCCAGCCGACCGATTCGGGGATGCCCAGCGCGCCCGGGCGCTCGATCTTGACGGGCGTCACGTCGCGCTCCTCGACGTCGGTTCCGCGGCGGATCTGGAAGCGGCGGGGGCGGTTGGGGCCCCGGGCGATGACGTCCTCCAGCTCTTCCCAGTAGCGGATCCGCTTGCCGTCGATGGCCTCGACGCTGTCCCCGGGCAGCAGCCCCGCCGCCGCGGCCGGGTAGTCGGGCAGCACCGTCCCCAGCGTGGGCGGCAGCAGCGTCCGCTGGCCGGCGTAGTGCACGAAGTAGATCAGCAGCGGCAGCACCAGATTGAACACCGGCCCCGCGATCACGATCGTGTAGCGCTGCCACAGCGGCTTGGTGGCCAGCGCCCGCGGCCGATCCCGCGGCGCGATGGCCTCGGTCGGATCCTCCCCCAGCAGACGCACGAAGCCCCCCAGCGGCACCAGCGACAGGCGGTACTCCGTCTCGCCCCAGGTGAAACCGAACAGCCGCGGCCCGAACCCCAGCGAGAACCGCAGCACCTTCACGTCGAAGAGCCGCGCGCACGCGAAGTGCCCCAGCTCGTGCACCAGGATCAGGGCTCCCAGCAGGATGACGACGGCAGCCGCCCAAACAAGAAGGTTCATCGCGTGAAGATCGAAGCGCCTGGGGACGCATTCATACCTCAGCGGGCCGGCGCCGTCAGGTTCAAGTCGCCCCGGGAAACGGCCGAGATCCAGTCGACACCCCGCGCCGCGCCCGGCCCATGACGATGTTGCCCAGATCCAGACCGCGTCCCCTCAAGCCGGCCGGCGACAAGCTGGCGCGCGAAGGCGTGGCCAAGGCCGGCGCCCAGTCGCTGGCGGCCCGGGTGGACGAGCTGGAGAAACGGCTGGAGCGCGTGCGCGCCACCTACGAGGCGTACTTCCTGGGCCTGGAACGGCGGCCGCCCGAGATGGCGCGGCAGCAGCTGCACCACAAGCTGCTGGAGTTGCAGGGGGTGCCCATCGTCAACACGGCGCTGCGCTTTCGCTTCCAGAACCTGGTCCAGCGATTCACGCAGCTGGCCGGCCACTGGAACCGCACCATGCGCGAGATCGAGGCCGGCACGTACCGCCGCGACCTGGAGAAGGCGGCCCGCCACATGGCCGCCCGCGACGGCGCCGACGAAGTGTAATGCGAGGGTGAGGCGAGGCTAGCGCCGTCGCGCCACCGACCGCGCGTCGCCCGCTGAAATCGGGGTAGACTGCCCTCTCACCGTCGATCACCGCTGCGACGGAGGGAGGGTAAGCACATGAGGAAGGTTTCGTTGTTCGTGGCCGTGTTGGTGGGGGGAACGCTCTGGACAGCCGGGGCCGCGTGGGCCGACGTCGCGCCGCGTGACGCCTGCACGTCACCAGGGCAGCCGTGCCAGGTCGCCGGACCGACCTTCGATCAGCCCGGCACTTGCCAGACGGTCACCTGCACCAGGGTTCTTCCGGATGGGGACGGGGGCATGATGACCACGACCTATGCCTGCAACCGCTGTTTCGGCGGCGGTGGCGCCGGCGGCAACATCGGAACGGGCGGCGCGGGCGGGCACGGCGGTGGCGCGGGCGGCGTCGGCGGGGGCGCGGCAGGCGCAGGGGGCAGCGCCACGGGCGGCGCTGGCGGCAGCGCCACGGGCGGCGCAGGGGGCGGCGCTGGCGGCGGGTCCGCGGGCGCGGGCGGTTCTCCGACTGCCACGGGCGGCGCCGCGGGCGGCGCGGCCGGTCAAATGGGGCCAGGTCCGAAGAAAGAGCCGTCCAAGTCCGGCTGCGCGGTGGCGGGCGGCAGCGCCGGCCTGGACGTGACGGTGCTGCTGATGCTGGGGCTGATCTTCCTGCGGCGCCGGCCCACGAAGGGATGACCGCGTTCACCGAGACGCTCGTCGAGCGGGCGCTCCGTCCGCTCGACGAGCTGCGCGGCGCCGGGCTGCGCGCGCTCGCCGGGGGCGGACCGCGCGCGCCGCTGCTGGGGGCGCTGCTTCGCCGCCGCAGCGCGCGCGTCCCCGCGCTGCTGTCGGTTCATGCGCTGGTGGCGCTGGTCCTGGCGGTCCTCGCGCCGCCCGTCTTGCTCGTCCTGGGGCCGCTGACGCTCGCCGTACCGCACGTCGCCGCGGGCGTGCGCCATCTGGTGCTCCGGCGCCTCTGGCCGCGCTGGTGGCTCGCCGGCAGCGCCCTGTTCGCCGCCGGTCTGCTGCTGTCCAGTCTTCTCGTCGTGACGCGCCAGCGGCACGCGCCCTCTCTGGCCGTCGAGCAAGGCCTCGGCGCCGCCTGGATCGTCTTCGCCGCCGCGACCGGGGGGCGCGCCGGCGCGAGACGGTGGCGCGCCTGGCTGGTGTTCGCGGGCGCCATCGCCGTCGCCGCGCTGGCCGTGGCCTGGCCGCGGGCGTTCCGCGCGGTGTTCATTCACGGACACAACCTGATCGCCGTCGTGGTCTGGGCGTGGCTGTTCCGGCGGGGCAACCGCCTGGTGTGGCTCCCCGTCGGCATCGTCCTTCTGGGCGCGACGGTGCTGGCCACGGGGACGATGATTCCGTTCGCCGTCCGCCATGGGGCCCTGTCCTTCGCAGGCCTGCATCTGTTCGTGGCCGCGGACTGGCTGGCGCCCGGACTGCCCGACGCTGCCGCGGTCGCGCTGGCGATGTCGTTCGCCTTCCTGCAGTCGGCGCACTACGCGATCTGGCTGGCCGGCGTGCCCGCCGGCGATCGCCCCGGCGAGGGGGCGCGCAGCCTGCGCGTCGCCGCCCGCGACTTCGCCGGGGACTTCCGCCCCGCCGGGGCCCTGGCCGTCGTCGCGCTGGTCGCGGTCGTCGCGGGGGCGGGCCTGCTCCACCCGGAGGCGGCGCAGCGCCTCGTCCTCTCGCTCGGGATGTTCCACGCCTGGCTCGAGCTGGCCGTCATCGCTTACGTCCTCGCGGCCGGCTCGCTCCCGGCGCACGCGCGCCTCGCCGGCGGCGCGGCCTGCCCGGGCGGTGGGGCCTGGGGGCCGACCCGGGAATCCCGGACCGAGCCGACGCGCGCGTGAGCTTCTGGGTCCTGGCGTGGCTGCGCGCCTTCGCGCTGACGGTGGCGATCGAGCTGGTCGTCGCGGTGCCGTTGCTGGCGCCCGTCGAATCAGGCCGCGCCCGCCGTATCGCGACCGTCGCGCTCGCGAATCTGGCCACGCACCCGCTGGTGTGGTTCGCGTTCCCGGGCCTGACCTTCGGCGCCGCCACGCGCCTGGTGTCGTCCGAGCTGTGGGCCTTCCTGGCCGAGGCGGCCGTCTACCGCCTGGTCTGGCCGGCCGTCAGCCTCCGTCGCGCCGCCCTGGTCTCCCTCGCCGCCAACGCCGCCTCGGTGACGGTGGGCCTGGCGATGGCGTCGGTGATGGGTCGCTAGAAACGCTCAGGACAGCTCGGCGTGTCCGGCGCTGGCCATGGCCATGGCTCGAAACGCCGCGCTCTCCCGCATCAGCTGCGCGAAGGGCGCCATGGCCTCCACCTTCCCCGCCGACAGGAAGATCAGCGCGTCGCAGCGCTCGACCGTGCTCAGGCGGTGGGCGATCACGATCAGCGTCTTGCGCCCGCGGAGCTGCTCGATGGACGACGTGACGTCCCGCTCGGTCTTGTTGTCCAGCGCGGCGGTGGCCTCGTCCAGCACCAGCAGATCGGGATCGTTGTACAGCGCCCGCGCGATCGCCACGCGCTGGCGCTGTCCACCCGACAGGCGGATGCCCCGCTCGCCGACCCGGGTGTCGACGCCGGCGGGCAGACTGTCGACGAAGTCGGCCAGCTGCGCCAGCTGCAGCGCCTCGCGCAGCCGCTGCTCGTCGACCTGATCGGGCGCGATGCCCAGCGCGATGTTGCGGCGAATGGTGTCGGCGAACAGGAACGGCGCCTGCGGCACGTAGCCGATGCGGCGCTGCCAGGCGCCGCGGGCGCCGCGGATGTCGACGCCGTCGACGGTGACCCGGCCGCTGGTCGGCTGCAGCAGGCCGAACAGGACGTCGATCAGGGTGCTTTTCCCCGCCCCCGTGGGGCCGACGACGCCGATCGATTGCCCCCGCCGGATGGTGACGCTGACCTCCCGCAGGACCAGCGGTTGATCGTCGCCGTAACGGAACGACACCCCTTCCAGCTGCAACACAGATTGGAAGTGCAGCGGAGCGCCGACGTCACCGCCTGTCGCCGGGTCGGTCTCCGCGCGGAACTCCTCGACGTGGGCGCGCAGGCGGTCGATGGCCGACGCGGCCCCGCGCACGGCGTCCACGTGCAGCAAGAACCGGTTCGCCGCCGGGATCAGGCGGAACCCGGCGTAGGCGAACAGCCCCAGCAGCGGGACCAGCTCGCGCGGGGGCTTGCCCCCCAGCGTGGCCAGGGCGATGACCAGGACGACGCAGGCCACGAAGATCGACTCGATGGCGATGCGGGGCAGGTTGATCAACCAGCCGTGATGACCGCGGGCCCGCGCCAGCGCCTCCTGGGCCTCGACGAACGTGGTGCGGAACGCCTCCTCGCGGCCCAGGATCTTGATCTCGCGGATCCCCCCCAGGGCCTCCTGCGCGTCCTTCAGGTTCTGTCGGCCCAGCTGCTCGCGGGCGCGGCCCCACTTGGTGCTGTTGCGTTTCATCAGCCGCAGCGTGGTCGCGACGAACAGCGCCAGCGCCGCCGCCGTCGCCAGGGTCACCACCGGCGCGGTCACCATCAGGATGGCCAGCAGCCCCAGGCTGACCACCGTCTCGGCGAACAGCTGCGCGGACGCGCCCAGGCCGCTGTCGACGGCGCGCTCGACGGCGACCGTCGTGTCGACCGCCAGCTCGGACGAGGTGTGGCGCAGGTGCACGGGATACGGCGCCGCCAGATAACCCGCGAAGACGCGGGTCGAGACGCCGGCGATGGTGTCCGCGACCACCCGGCTCTGTGCGCGCGCCACCGCCAGCAGGACCAGGCTGCGCGCCACGAAGAACAGCGCCACGGCGGCCCCCGTGGCCAGCACCATGCCGCGGTCGGTGGCGATCCCCAGCGCGGCCAGCATGCGCCCCCACAGGGGCATGTGCGCGGCGGCGGCCGGTTCCCCGGCTACCTTGACCAGCAGGAACACCAGGCCCGTGCCCGCCATCTCGACCACGCCCGTCAGCACCAACATGGGCCCCAGGGCCAGCCACCGGCGGCGTTCCGCCGGCGTCACCAGGGAGAACAGTTTCCGTGCGACCGTGAGCACCCGCGCCCCAGATTACACCGGACGCCGCGCGGCGCGGGCACGGGCCGCCTTCCCGCGCGCCCTGTGGCGGGCGTGAGCGCCAGCGGCGCCAAGGCGCCTCACCCGCGGTGCGGGCGCTCCCGGGGTGCCCCGTAAGCCCGCGGAATTCGCGGGGTTCGCGCTGGCGAGTCCGGGCACGCTTCCTGCTAAATCACCGGACGTCAGCGGAAAGGAGCCCATCGTGACGAACCTCAAGCACTTCATCCTCGCTCTCGGTCTCTCGGTCGCCGGTCTGGTCGCCCTCTCGCCCACCGACGCGTTTGCGCATGGGGGCGGGTTCCACGGCGGCGGCGCCGGCTTTCACGGTGGCGGCGCCGGCTTCCACGGCGGCGGCGGCTTTCACGCGGCGCCGGCCTTTCACGGCGTGGGCTACCACGGCGGCGGCGTCGCCTTCCACGGCGCGCCCGTCTACCAGGGCGGCTTCGCGCGCGGCGGCTTCGCGGCCCCTCGCGTGTACGGCGGCTACCATGGCGTCGTCGCCCCGCGGGTCGGCGTCGGCTTCGGTGTCCGCCCCGTCGGGGGCCACGTCTGGGTCCCCGGCTACTGGGGCTGGCGCGGCGGGGCCCGCATCTGGATCGCGGGCTCGTACATGATGCCGCCCACGCCGGGCTGGGTCTGGGTCGGGCCGCAGTGGTCGTGGAACGGCTACCAGTGGGTCTGGCAGGAAGGCTACTGGGCGCCCCCCTCGTACTGAGAAGGCCCCCGGCCCCTCAGACGTTCAGCTTGAAATTCGGCCTGGCGTCGCTCGACGCCAGGCCGTTTCGCACGCTCCAGTTCTCCAGCGGCGGCTCGTGCAGGATGATGAAGACGTCGGTCGCGGGGATCCCCAGCTTGCCCAGGCGCTCGACGATGCCCGCGTAAAGCGCTCGCTTCGCCTCGGTGCTGCGGCCCGGGAAGGCGAGGATCTCGATCAGCGTGTAGGCCGCGGTCCGATCGGCCGGCAGCTCGAAGTGGGCCGCGTCCAGCTCGAACAGCAGGTGACTGCGATCGTGGTCGGGGATCTTGAAGGCGGCCACCAGCGCCTCGTGCACGGCGGCGAAGATGCCCCG
>Ga0105240_10003098_pt1 | contig 26153 bp, 27 predicted proteins | sample KBSC54metaG_FD_80426 | JGI IMG/M metagenome (GOLD analysis project Ga0105240, IMG submission 80426) | Corn rhizosphere microbial communities from Kellogg Biological Station, Michigan, USA - KBS C5-4 metaG | ecosystem: Host-associated > Plants > Roots > Rhizosphere > Soil | place: Michigan, USA...
CAAAGACTACGCACAAGCCCTGGAATTCGCCCGCGGCGCATTGGCGCTGGAGAGTTCGGCGGGGCTTCGGAAGCGCGCGGAGCGGCTGGCGAAGAGGGCCGCGAAATAGCGCCGGATTCGCGCGCTAGGGACTCATGGCCCGCGGTATTGGCGCCCCTGAATTATTCGAACTTGGCTGCTTCCGCTGATGCGGCCTGACGCGCCGCGCGGCTAACTGGGCTATGAGCGAAGGCGCGAACAGCACGCATTAGTGAGCTTCGGGCTTGAACTCCGGAGGCAACTCAGAGCCTTTACCGAAGAAATATTCTTCCATCTGCTTGAGCAGGAACTCCTGGGCTTCGGGCTGGCCGAGGTTGAGGCGATACTCGTTCATGATCATCTTCATATGTTCCACCCAACCCTTCCAGGCTTCTTTCGAAACGTTTTCGTAGATACGCTTGCCGAGCGGGTGTCCGTCAAAGGGAATTTCATCGAGGCCGGGGGCCTCCTTCTGCAACTTTACGCAAAAGACGGTGCGGCCGGCGGCGCTGGGAGTGGTGGGATCTGCCATGAATCCAGCATAGCGCGCCGGAATCGGGGGACTGGTCAGGAACCGGTCCTATTTCTTGCGAACGGCTAGCAGCAGGTTGGATTCTTTGTCGCGCCATTTGTAGCCGATACCGAAATCCAGTGGCTCGACGCCGGTATGGGCGTCGTAGGCGGCCTTCAGGTCATCCTGCACGCCGGTCTTGAACAGTGCTATCGGCTGGTCGTAGGCGCCGAACAGGTGGACGTCCCAGACCGGGGGTTCGAAAAAGTAGTGATAGGGGATGCCGGAATCGTCTTCGATCACGACGTTGCTGTGCGCCAGGATGATCCCGCGAATGGTGGAGAAATATTTTTTGTGCATCAGGTAAGACGCGGATTTCACTAAGGTAGCGCCCGGCGGCAGGTTTTCCAGATATTTGGTGGTGCCGGGCTTCTTTGCAAGACGCGGGTTTTGCAGGTTCAGCGCGAAGTAACGCAGCGTACGGACGCGCTGGTGCTGGTCTTTGAACTGTATCGTCAGCCCGCGGGTTTCGGTAGCGGTCTTGTCGGCCGATGGGATCAGGTTTCCCGCCGGCGTGATCCCAACCGGGGTTACGGCTACCACCGAATTGCCGGCGCGCTCCAGCAGGAACAGCAGCACTGGCAAGACTCCACTGGCGTTTCCTTCGGCGAGATCGTGTTGCATGTCCTCGGTCTTGAAGAACCCCATGGCGGCAGCGGATTGCCAGCCGCGGCGCAAAGCGGTCCAGTATTCGGGGGCGAAGTCTTCGGCCTTTGAAGGGATGCAGCCGGCCGGTTCGAGGCCCACCAGGACGTACTCGCGCGCGTCCGGAAAAAAGGCCAGGGGATTGGTCGCGTCAGGGCCGCTGAAGGGATAAAAAACCACATCCGTTGGCGGGGTTTTTTGCAGATACTTGGCGCGCCAACTGGTGATGCGATCGACGTAGCGCCGCTTGAGGCGGTTCCAATCGGACGCCGCGGTTTTGGAGTAATCCGCCCAAGCGGATTTCTGTTCGTCGCTCATCGACGGGGCATAAGAGTTGTTACTGACACCGGCGATAAGCTGCGCCGCAGCGTCCCAGTTATCGATTGGCCCCTGTACGGTGCAGGCCGGCGCGGGAGCCGCGGCTGGCACGGTCTGGGCGGTTAACGAGACGGACAGAAGCGCAAGCAGACACACTGCCGCCAACCACGGCCTGACTTTTATGAATAACCCCACTTTTAACATGATGCACGAAAACGCTAATGTGATGCTCTTAAAACAGCGATTGTTACGCAAGAACTGCGAGAAACTGCTCCAGATCGCGATTGAAGCGGGCGGGGTCCTCCAGCATCAAGAAATGCCCGGCACCCTCCCATTTATCCAACTGCATACGCGTAAAAATGGTGCGCATGAGATCAAAGCGCTCCTGAGTGTGTACCTCGGCGGCCTGGATGGCAATGGCGGGAAGGTTGAAGGTTTCGTCTGTGGGCGGGGGAGGGAGCGAACAAATACTGGTGAGGGCGGCGATCCGGACATATTTGGGCGTGGCAGCCATTTTCGCGCGAATTTCGGCGCGGAGGGCTTCGGGCGTCTGTGGGGTGAAGCAGGATTCGACGCGCTGGACGAAGGTTTTCTCGCCGGCGGGACCCTGGAAACTACGTGCGATGCGGGCGAATTGAGCCGCGGTTGAGGCGCGGTCGGCCGGTCCGGCCATGTGGCGCGATACGAAGGCGTCGACCAGCACCAGCGCCTGAGCTTTTTCGGAGAACAGACGCAGGAAAGCGTAGGCAATAGGACCGCCCAGGCTGTGGCCGATGAGAACGGCGCGCTCGACTCCGGCGTCGCGCATGACGGCCTCGACGGCGCGGGCGAAAAAATCGATGGGATAGGCGCGATGCGGCTTGTCGCTCAAGCCATGCCCTGGCAGATCGATCAGCAGCGAACGATACTTGGGGCTGGTGTAGAGCGGCTCCTGGCCGCGCCAGAAGGTGAGATCGCAGGCCCAGCCGTGGATGAACACCAGCGCTTCCGGGCTGCTCTCGGGGCCGTAATTTTCATAGTGGATGCGCAGCCCGTTGAGCCGCGCGACGTGGGATGCGTCATTGGCGGCCCAGGCGCGACCGGAAACGACAGCGGCTCCGGTTCCGATTGCGAGGAACCGCCGCCGCAGGATGCCTTGTTGGATTGCCGGGCGGGCCTGCATCGCCTGGAATCAGGATGCCGCGCGTTCGGGGGCGCCGGCGCGCTTGGTTTTGACGGCGTTCAGATACTCGGAGAGCTTCAACGGCAGGCTGGCCCCCTTTTCCATATGGCGCTGTACCGCCTTTTGATAGCGGCGCAGGGTATCACGCTTCTTGGTCTCGCGAAGGTTACAGCTTTCGATATCCAGGAGCAACTCGATCTCCCACGGCCGGAAGGTGTTGCGGTGCATATTGCCGCGAAGCAATTCCTGGATGAGGCGGTTGAACTGCGCCAATATTGTTTCGCTGTCAGGGAGGGATTCGTGCGTCATCAGTCCTGGACCTAGTTTACTCTCGCCAGCCAAGCGTGGATGGCTTGTAGTTGTTTCAGGATTTCAGGCCGGTCGGCGGCCTCCGGTTCCAGCGTCAGATACCGCTCCAGATCGCGGCGGGCGGCCTGGAAACGCTTTAGCTCCAGTTCCAGCAGGCCGCGCTGTTTATACCAGCTGGCTAATCCCGGCACTCCCACCAGCAACAGATCTAAAGTATCGACAGCGCGCGCCCAATCTTTACGGCGCAGGTACACGCCCCGCAAATTCTGCAGCATGCGAATGGCGATTTCCTTCTTCGTCGCGCGGCGGAGCAGAACCGGATCGGCTACTTTCGCTCCGGCCAGCGCGAAACATTCCTCGGCGGTGATGGGGCGGCCCCCGTTGAACGGGTCAATATAGGTCGAATAATTGCCGTCGTCGAACTGGATCACGAAATGCCGCGGGAGACTGATGCCGAATACCGGCATGGCCAGCCGGCGCGCGACTTCCATATACATCACGGAAAGCGTAATGGGAATGCCCACGCGGCGCTCAATAACCTGGTTCAGGCAACTGTTGCGAGGATCGAAAAAATCGTCTTCATTGCCGTGAAAGCCGAGTTCGCCGAACAGATAGCGCTGCGCAGTTTCGACGAAGTCACGGCCGTCGTTAAAATTGCGCAGGCGGTCTCCTAGCTGCGAGGCCAGTTCGTTTAGGCGATCGAGCCAGGGCTCGGGTTCGAGGCCGGGCGTGTCGATGGCGGCGAGCTCCAGCGCGGCGTGGTCCAGGCGCCCCTTGGGGGGATCTTCTTCAAGCAGATACCGAAGATGGTTTGCTGCGGGCACGCACTTTTATTGTAGAACTGGAGACACTACCCGGTTCCCAGTTCTACCCGGCGAGGCTCAGGTATCGGAACCCGGCTTTCGATAAGCGAGCACGGTCGAGCAGATTCCGGCCGTCGAGCAGAACCTGGCCCCGCAGGGTATTCTTGATCGATTCCCAATCGAGCTCGCGATACTGCTGCCATTCGGTGACCAGAACCACGGCGTCGGCATCTTGCATGGCTTCTTCGGGGGAGGCGCACAACGCTACGTCAAGATCCGGATACTCCTGGAGGAAACGCGACATGGCCACCGGATCATGCGCCTTCACGCGCGCGCCGCGTTCGATCAGCTTACGGGCAATATCAAGCGCCGGGGCCTCGCGCAGGTCGTCGGTATCGGGCTTAAAGGCCAGGCCCAGGAGCGCGACCGTACGGCCTTTGAGGATTTTAAGTTCGTCGAGCAGTTTTTCGACGACGCGATCGCGCTGCCTGCGGTTCATCTCGCGCGCGGCTTTGACGATCTGCGAGTCTAGTCCGTATTCGCTGGCGGTGGCGACCAGAGCCGCAGTGTCTTTTCCGAAACAGGATCCTCCCCAGCCGATGCCGGCCTGGAGAAAACGCGTGCCGATGCGGCCGTCCAGGCCGATACCCTTGGCCACTTGCGTTATATCCGCGCCGACTTTCTCGGCGAGCTGGCCGATTTCATTGATGTAACTGATCTTGAGCGCGAGAAAGGCGTTGGCCGCATACTTGATGAGCTCGGCCGAAGCGAGGTCCGCCGAAATCAAAGGCACCGCGCCCATACGATCGGGACGCGGCAAATAGGACGGCGCCTTGAAGGACTGCTCGAGCAAAGGCCGGTAGAGCGAGTAGAGCACTTCCGCGGTGCGCTGATTATCGGAGCCCACCACCACGCGGTCCGGGTAAAGACTGTCGAAGATGGCTGAGCCTTCGCGCAGGAATTCAGGGTTCGAAGCCACGGCGAACACGCCTTTCGCCTTGGTGTTGGTGCGCTTCTCATAGGCATCGCGCACGATCGATTCCACCCAGTTACCGCTGCCGATGGGCACGGTGGATTTATTCACTACCACCACGAAATCACCGGCAAGATATTCGCCGATGCCGCGCGCGGCGGCCTCGAGATACTTCAGGTCAGGCGCGCCATTCTGGCCCGGCGGCGTGCCCACGGCGATAAAAATCACCTGCGATTGGGGAATGGCTTCGGCGTAATGTGTGGTGAACGAAAGATTATGTCTGGCGCCGGCCACCAGCTCGGGCAGGTGGGGCTCGTAAAAAGGGATCTTGCCGGCTTGCAGCGCTTTGACTTTGCGCTCGTCGGCGTCAATGCAGGTTACGTTGTGCCCGAGAAAAGCCAGGCACGCTCCAGTGGTGAGTCCAACATACCCGGTTCCAATGATGGAGACATTCATAAATTTAGATTCGAGCCTTCATCTTAGCGGTTTCATCGCGGCGCCGGCATCGACTAACCTGAAAATCATGCGGCGCTTAGCGACTGGCTTGCGGCTTACTCTGCGTTACTGGATGCAGACGGAAGTGCACGTCTACGCTTTTTCGGTAGCCGCCAATGTTCTTCTCTCATTCTTTCCGTTCCTGATCGTTATGCTATCGCTATCGCGCCGGGTTTTCGGCGAACAGGCGGCCGTGAGCGCCATCGACTTGGCTCTGCGGGATTACTTTCCCGACGCCCTGGGTCAATTCCTCCAGCGTAATCTACCCCAAACCGGTTCCGTGCAACTGGTCTCCATCGTGCTCCTGCTGTTCACCGCGAACGGAATTTTCGAGCCACTGGAAGTGGGCCTGAACCACGTTTGGGGAATTCGCAAGAATCGCAGCTTCTTCCGTAATCAAATCGTCAGTTTAGGCCTGATCTTTATTTGCGGGGGCCTGGCGCTGGGGTCGATGATGATGACAGCATTGAATGTGTCGTCCTTCCGCGCGAACGGCCTGCCGCCAGGCTGGATCCGGACGCTCGCGGGAGGGGGTTCAGCGTGGGTGTCGGTGCTGATCTTCAAGCTGGCCGCGGTACCGCTCGCGGTGCTGGTACTGTTCCTGATTTACCGCTACCTGCCCAACGGTCCGACGCCGCTTAACCGGGTGATCCCGGCGGCGATTTTCGTAGGGCTGCTGATGGAAGTGCTGAAATATGTCAACACGCTGCTATGGCCGGGCTTTCAACATAAGCTGGCTCGGGAGTATGGGGTATTTCAATATTCGGTGACTTTGATTTTTCTAGGATTTTTGACGTCGATGCTAGTGCTGGCGGGGGCGGAGTGGGCCGCGCGCGGGCACCGGCTGGATGAAAGCGCGGAAATGGCGCCCCATGACTAATAGCTTGCTCGCGGTGGTTACGGGCGCGTCGAGCGGCATTGGCGAGGCGTTCGCGCGGCAGCTGGCGGCGCGGGGCTACGATCTTTTGCTGGTAGGGCGGCGCGAGGACCGGCTGAGGTCGCTGGCTCAGGAAATCGAGCCGGCGCAGGGGGTCGCGGTGGAAGTGATCGCGGCCGACCTGGTCACCGATGAGGGCCGCGGCCGCGTGGCCGAGCGCATTCTGAACGCGCCCAACTTCGGCCTGCTGGTAAATAACGCGGGCTTCGGAGCAGTTGGATTGTTTCACAAAAGAGATTTGGATGTGCAGGACCGGATGCATCGCCTGCACGTTCTAACCACGCTCGCGCTATCGCACGCGGCGCTTGCGAATCTGGCGGCGCGCCCGGACGCCGGCGGGCGCTGCGGCATTATCAATGTTTCTTCCGTTGCAGGCTTCGAGCAAGCGCCTTCGAGCGTCAGCTACAACGCCACTAAAGCCTGGATGACCAGCTTTACCAACGGTCTGGCGATCGAGCTGGCAATGGCCGGGTCCGCGGTAAAGGTGCAGGCGCTCTGCCCCGGGTTCACCTATTCGGAGTTTCACGACCGCACGGGCATGGATCGCAATCCGATTCCGAAGCAGTTGTGGCTGACGGCGGAGTTCGTGGCGGCGGAATCGCTGCGCGGCTTCGACCGCGGCCAAGTGATCGTCGTGCCGGGCTGGCGCTATAAAATCATCGTGGCCTTCATGCGTGCAATGCCGGGCACGCTGCTCCGGCGCCTCTCGGCGCTGCTGGGCCGGCGCTTCCGCCGTCCCAAGGGATGAAGCGCCGTCTGACGCTTGTCTAGGGGGCGTAAAATACAAGCATGGCGCGCATTGTCAGCGACCGGGCGACGAAGACCGATCAGGTAGTGTTATTGCCTTCCTCGCTGGAGGACCCCACCAAGGCGCCGCCGGGCGCCTACCGCATTCTGATTTGGACCGCGTGCGGATCCATCTCCGCGTTTTTTGCGGCGCTGGTGATTGCCTACATCTGGCGTTCCGGCATGATGTCGTACTGGCAGCAAATCCATTTGCCGCGGGTGTTGTGGCTGAGCACCGTACTGATCCTGGCGAGCAGTGTGACCCTCGAAGTGGCCCGCCGTGTCTTTCGCCGGGGCGAGTGGCGCTTGGCCGACCGTCTGCTGCTGGCGACGGCCACGCTGGGCGTTGCGTTCCTGGCGGCACAGCTGGTCGCCTGGCGGGATTTGCTGGTGCAAGGCGCTTACATGATGGATAATCCACACGGCGCGTTCTTCTACCTGTTCACGGGCTTGCATGGGCTGCATCTTATGGGCGGATTGGTCGGACTGTTCATAGTGGTGTTCGGGCGCCGCAAGCGCCGCGAGCTGGTGGACGTGGTGGCCTACTACTGGCATTTCCTCACCGGGTTGTGGCTGGTGCTGTTCGAGGTGTTGAGGAACGTTACGTAATTCATGTCACCCGCGACCAATTTACAGATCGCGCCCACCGCGCGGGTGCATCGCGACGCAGTAATTGGAGCCGGCACGGTTATCGGCGATTTTTGCGTGATCGAGCAAGACGTAGTGATCGGCAAGGGGTGCACCCTCGATCCGTATGTCTATGTAAAGCGCTGGACCACGCTCGGGAAGCACAACCAGATTTCCGCCGGCACCGTGCTGGGCACTGATCCGCTGGATAAGAACTTCACTGGCGAGCGCAGCTATTTACGAATCGGCGACGGCAATCAGATTCGCGAACACTACACCATCTCGCGCGGCACGGCGCCGGAATCAGAGACCGTGATCGGCGACGGTAACTACATCATGACGTCCGGCCATATCGCTCACAATTGTAAGATTGGCAACCAAACCGTAATTGCCAGTTGCTCCCTGATCGCCGGCTACGTACAGGTGGAAGATCAAGCTTTCATATCGGGCAATGTGGCAATTCATCAACATTGCAAGGTGGGACGCCTGGCGATGGTCGGCGGCGGCACCCGCGTGAATGTGGACGTACCGCCGTATTTTCTCTATGCGGGCCTGTATGTGAAGCCTACCGGCCTAAACCGCGTGGGGCTGCGGCGGGCCGGCTTCGACTCCGACGAGATGGCGGCACTGAAAGCGGCTTACAAAGTTTTGTATCGCTCCGGACTGAAGCTGGAGGACGCGCTCACGAGCATCGAGCACGGTGTCCTGACCGATCATACGCGGCACCTGGTGGCGTTCATTCGCTCCAGCACGCGCGGGATCGCACGCGAGTAACCTCCCGTTTCCGGCTACAAGCGTCGGAGAACCAAGCACCTGCGTGTTGGCTGTTATCGTGCGCGCGAGATCCTGGCATTAACCTGCGGGCGTGACGTCCTTTCAAAGGCTGTGGATGGCCCAGACCGTTAGTCTGCTGGGAGACTTCCTGGCGCTGTTCGCGGTGCAAGTGGCGATCGTGTTCCGTATGCATGGCAGCGTGGCAGAAATGGCGGGCGTGTTTATTGCCTCGCTGGCGCCGAGCGTGGTGTTGGGGCCGCTGGCCGGGGCATTCGCGGACCGCTGGAGCGATCCCAAGCGGACCATGATTGCGAGCGATCTGGCACGCGGGGTCTTGATCTTGCTGCTGGCGCGGGCGACAACAGTGCCGCAGATTTACACCATTAGTTTTGCGATGAGCTGCTTTTCCAGTTTCTTCGCGCCGGCGCAGACCATCACCATTCCTCTGCTGGTTCCACGCGCGGGCTTAGTGGCGGCGAACGCACGCATGCAGCAGAGCGCGCAGGTGGTGCGCACGGTTGGTCCCGCGGTGGCGTGCGCCCTGGTCGCGGCTTTCGGCGAACGCTTCTGCTATGGGGCCGACAGCGCGAGCTTTTTCCTGTCAGCGGCGCTGCTGGCGACTTTGCGCTATCCGCCTGCGGTAAAAACCCCATCGCCAGAAGCCGGGTTCAGCGAGCTTGGTTCCGGAATTCGTTTTCTCTTCGCGGACGCGCGATTTTCCTTCGTAGTGTTTTCGCTGACGGCAGGCACTTTCGCCGCGGGATGCTTCGGTGCGCTGGCTTCGCTGTATGTGCGTGATATTCTGCACCGCGGGCCATCGGTGCTAGGAATGATCGGCTCCCTGATTGCGGCGGGAACCGTGGTCGGCTCCGCGGGGTTGAGCCGCTGCGCGCGCGGTTGCGATCCGCGGCGGCTGATTCGGGGCGGCATGGGGGGAGTGGGCGCGTCAATTCTGCTGATCGCGGCGGTTCCCGGCACGACGACGGCCCTGATGGGATCGGCCACGATGGGACTAGGCGTGGCAGTGGTGATGATCGCAGCGAGCGTGATGCTGCAAGGCGAGGCGCCGCCGGCGCTCCGAGGACGCATGAGCGGGGCGATGACATCGCTCACTTCACTCGCACAATTGGGGGCGCTGCTGCTGTCGGGATGGTGGGCGGCGCGGCTCGGGATTCGGGGCGTGTTTCTAGTGAGTGCGGCGCTGCTGTTGGGAATCGCAATCAACGGCTTGGCCTGGGGTCGAAAACGCGATGGCCCATGGATAGAAGCCTCCAGCGAATTCAGTTAAATTGGAGGAAAATTGGATAGCAGCTAACCGGGAAAGGGTTGTAATGTTGATCGATGTGCGAGTGCTCAGCGTTATCCAGGCACTCTACGACGCGGCTACCGACGAATCACTTTGGCCCAAAGCGCTCCAGGAACTGACCGATATTACCGGCAGTCAAGGGGCTTCCTTTTGGGTGTTAGACAGTTCCGGACCGCCGCGGCTCCCCACGCTGATCACGTACAATTTCGATCTCGGGTTCGTAAAGAAATATATGGACATCGCGGTGCCGCTCGACCCGACGGTGCAGTATTTAATCCGCCATCCCGATGCACCTATCGTTCACGACGGTCTGGTAATCACAGAGCGGGATAAGGACCGGCACCCTTACTATGACTGGCATGGCCGTCATAGTGACACTCGCTTCCGCCTGGTTGGCCAGGTGCGTCCGGCACCGTCCGTGCAGGCAGGAGTTGCGCTACATCGAGCACGCCGGGTGGGCAGATACGAGGTGGAGGAGATCGAGCGATTCTCTCTTCTCAACCGCCATCTCGAGAAAGCGCTGTCGATCGGGTATCGGCTGGGAGCGCTGGGCGCAGTACAACAATCGACCACGGAGTTGCTGGACCGTAACCCCGCCGCAGTACTACTGCTCGACGAACATAAGCGCGTAGTCTATGCCAATCGCAGCGCTGAGGAGTTGCGTTCAAAGGGCGATGGAATCCACTGGTCCACCGATCACATCGGCGCGTTGCGTAAACAGGATCATGACAAGCTGCACGGGCTGATTGCGCAGGCCCTCTCAGCGGTTGCATCTCCCGATGGGTGCGGGGGTGTAATGCAGACGGGCCGCGCTTCCGGCAAACGGCCTTACGTAATCTTGGTGTGCTCCCTATCCCGGCAATTTCCCGCTCTCACCTCCGTACGGCCGGCGGTATGCGTCGTTATCACCGATCCAGACGCACAAAAGCCGTTACCTGAAGATCGCATTCAGTCGGTCTTCGGTCTGACCGCGGCCGAAGCGCGGCTGGCCTCACTGCTGGCCAGTGGCGTCGATATCCGCTCGGCCGCGGAAATGTTGAAGATCACCTACGGAACCGGCCGGGTTCGTCTCGCCGAAATATTTCATAAGACCGAGACCCGCCGACAGGGTGAGTTGATCAGGCTTCTACTAACCACGCTCGCGACTTAAGTCATCCCGTCGACTCCTATCGTTTGATAGTTGTGGCCAAAAGTTGAGGCGTGATATTTTCCCATCGCGGAGTATTTCCGGTTGTTTCCGCGGCTCCAAAAAAGCGACATGGCAGCCTCGGAAAGTACTGGTAGTAACAGCAAAATGGACCGCTGAAGGTTGAACTTTCACGGCCAAAACGATAAGGAGGAACTTCATGCACAATATTCTGAAATCGCTTATATTCATCGGGGCTGCGTGGATGAGTCAAATCGGGTTCGCCCAAGCCACCTACCAATACACGGGAAACCCCTTTACGTTGTTCTCATGTGGACCAAACTCTAGTGACACCGCGACAATGGACTGTCCCGGACAACCGGCTCCCGGTAATCCGCTCACGTCATACACGGCTAACGACCATGTCACGGCGACGCTAACGTTCGACGCTCCGCTGCCCGCGGGATTGGACTACGCTGACGTGACTTCCGTGCCTGGCTTCGTATTAACCATGAGCGACGGACAACAGACGCTGAGCACCGCCGCGCACCCGGCAGGAATCATTGCCAAGGTTTCGACGGATGGAAGCGGCCAGATCATTGGACCATGGCTTTTGGTGATCAATGTTGGAAATACGGCCAACAGCGGGATCTCGAGCGAGAACGAGCCGCCGCAGAATATATTTGTTCAGGATCAGGGAACGCTGGCCTGCTGCGATCCGTCTGTACAGGGGGATCTAGCTATTAACCAATTCGATGCGGGCACATGGGGCTCAGGTTCTCCCAGCGCCGCGCAGCAGGTTGCGAGTCTGATCACTTTGGTACAGCAAATGAACATCCCTCAGCAGGGCATCAGCCTCATCGATCAGCTCCAAACGGTGGCGAGCGACATCGCCGCTCAAAATGGAAAGGCGTGTCAGGATCTGAGCAATTTTGCCAGCCACGTCACAGCGCAAACGGGCAAAAAAATCACGGCGGCACAGGCGAGCCAACTCCAAGCAGCGGTGGCGAGCATTGGGTCCGCGCTCCAGTGCGGCGCGTGAGACCAACTTCGGGGTAGAGACGGTTTAAATCCACATACCAGAGGCCCGCGAGGATGTCCGGAATCATGGTCGTGAGCGCGTCTATTCGCTCGCGCAAGTTGTCGAGGCTGAGACCGGAGTCAGAAAACTCGCGGGCGCGCTGGAGTGTAACCTAGGCCACCTTCACCACGCGCTTCCCGATATTCTCGCCGAGGAACAAACCGATCATGGCGCGCGGCATGTTCTCGAATCCTTCGACTATGTCCTCGTGGTATTTGAGCTTGCCTGCGCTCACCCATTCGGTGAGCTGAGCCAGCGCGGGCGTGATCTGAGCTGGGGTGTAATCGAAGATCAGAAATCCGCGGACAGTGGCGCGCGCCACCAGAATGTAACGCATGAGGCGCGGACCTTGGGGTGCCTGGACGTCGTTATATTGCGCGATCTGACCGCATATGGCAACGCGGGAGCGCAAGTTCAACTGCGTAAAGGCAGCGTCGCTGATAGGTCCGCCGACATTGTCGAAGTAGGCGTCAATGCCGTGAGGACACAGTTTGCTGAGGGCGGCTGCGTAATCACCATCCGCCTGGCTGACCGCTTTGTAATCGAGCGCGGCGTCGAATCCGCAATCGGTGGTCAGATACTGGGTCTTCCGCGGACCTCCGGCAATGCCTACTACGCGGCATCCCGCGATTTTCGCGACTTGGCCGGCGATTGAACCTACCGCGCCGGCGGCTCCCGAAATCACCACAGTTTCACCGGAGATCACGGTGCAGACTTCGTGAATGCCGATGTACGCGGTGAGCCCGGTCATGCCGAGAACGCCCAGCGCTGTCGATATGGGCGCGATGGCGGGGTCGATCTTGCGCAACCCCAGACCGATTGAAACCGCGTACTCTTGCCAGCCCATTAACGGATTAGCCACGATGTCGCCGACGCTAAAGGCGGGGTTCTTCGAGTCTATTACTTCGGCGACGCCCCCGCCCACCATCAAGCCTCCAATTTCCACCGGGGGCGCGTAGCTTTTGGCGGCGTTCATGCGGCCGCGCATGTAGGGGTCAACGGAGAGATACCGGGAATGTAGAAGCACCTCGCCTTCCGCCGGAACGGGCACGGGCGTTTCGATTAAGCGGAAGTCGGCCTCGACTGGCATACCCGCAGGCCGACGGGCCAAAACAAATTGACGATTGACCATGGGTTTGAACTGTCCTATTATCACCCGGAGGGCCTCCAATGGCACAAGCAGAACAAAACTTTAAGAATCACGCCCGCGTCGACCCCATGTTTCACGGCTTTCTCTTTGTGGGCGCGCTGATCTTGCTGGCGTACAGCATCTATGCGCTAGCGCGGCAGCCGGACTGGGCGGGCGCGGTGCGTTTGTTCGGCGTGCTGTGGGTTATTGTGCTGATGTTCAAGATGCGGCTCTATGCGCTGAAGGTCCAGGACCGTGTGATCCGCCTGGAAGAACGCCTGCGGCTGGCACAGTTACTGCCGGAATCGACACGTGCGCGCATCAGCGACCTGAGCGAGGGGCAACTGATTGCGCTGCGCTTTGGCTCCGACGGCGAGGTGGCGGAATTGGTGGAACGGACGCTGGCCGGCAACTGGGATCCCAAAAAGATCAAGACAGCCATCAAGGTTTGGCGGGCGGATTACTTCCGAGTCTGAGAACTCGCATGGATTTCCGAGCGCTTGGCTCGCTGGGCGGTCTCGACGCTGTGCTCCAAGGAGCGCTGCAACTCGAAAAGTGACAGAAGGAACTCGTCGCTGCGCTGGTGCTCCCCGGTGGCGAAGCCCGGCATACCGCTCCACATCTGGGGGAAATGCGGGAGGCGGCGGCGTTCCGATAAATGCGAGCGCGACGACGATGACCCCGCCACCAAGCCGTCTAGAACCGCGCCGCGGATGTGGTTTTTCACATAGATTCGAAATGGAACGCGGGATTGAGCTGCGTAGCTGGATGCGGCTTCGACCAAGCCGCGAACGCCCTCCTTGGCAAGTTCCCCGAGGTTCAAAGGCCGGTCCATCTGGCGGCCAATATGTTCGGTAATCAGGGGAACCAACGGCATATAAGTAAGAATCCGCAGATCCAGGGCTTCTTTGGCACTCCAGGTTTCGCTTACAGCGGTTTTACGCTTCATATTGGCCTCCCTTCAGCGGATGAGCAGTAACGATGTCTTCAGCCTGGCTTTCTTCGCCAGTGAGCATGTGAGCCAGCTCGCGGAGGTAACCGTCTGGCTCCGGCTGTGCGGCAGCGAGAAGTGCCCTGTCCGTCGCGCCTTGCGATTTGCTTTGGTTCTTTAGCCGATACATACGCCGGTCGGCCTCCTTGATCAGGGATTCCGTGTCAGTGCCATCGACGGGATAAATGGCCACCCCGACGCTCATAGAAAGACAGGACTCTCCGCAAACAGTGAGACCGGCCTGAACGGCCACCGAACGCAGCCTTTCAAGTTGCGTGGAATAATCTCCGTGCAAGCCGTGCAGCACGATCACGAATTCGTCGCCGCCCATGCGGGCCAGATAATCGTAGCCGCGGCAGGCATCGCGCAAGCCCTTGGCCACGTATCGCAGCACTTCGTCACCCGTCAAGTGTCCGAAGCGATCGTTCACCTGCTTGAACCCATCCAGGTCGCAGACCAGCACTCCGATCCGGGAGTTCTCGCGGGCGGCGCGGTTGAGCTCCTGCTCCAAATGAATGGCTAGCGCTCTCGCGTTCGGGATACCGGTTAGATGATCGGTTGCGGCGGTTTCCTCTACGTTCTGGAACTTCAAAGCGGCTTCAATGGCCGGGCCGATCTGCAGGCTGGCTGCCTCCAGAATGCGCAGATCGTCCTGGCTGAAAGCGTTGCGGTCCAGGTGATAGAGCGTGATGACGCCGGCGGTTCCCCCTTTCCCCTCAAACGGCACCGCGAGCGCAGCCTGCAGATTGTTGAGAACGAGTGAATCGTTCGCATAGCAGGATTCAACTGAGACATTCCCGTTCAATATCGGACTGCGGTGCTGAGCGACCCAACCCGAAAGCCCTTCAGCAATCGGAAAAGCATTTTTGGCAAACAGGTCATCATGGCCGCCCAGAAAATAGACCGGCTCGAGTTCGGCCTCGCGGCGAATAAAGACTCCGACGGTATCGTAGCCAATTTTCTGGCTTAGATTTTTATGAATTGCCTGAACCACGTCATCGAGGCGAGCCGCATGCGCTAGTTCGGTGCCCAATGCCTGCAGAAGCCGAGTTTCCTGCCTGGCGGAAAGTATCGGGTCTAGAATATTGTTTTTCGCAGCCGCCGCCGGTTCCGGCAAACGGCTGGAGAGACTGGTGACGCCCGGCTGCAAAGGCGCCTGCGAGCTGGTATTCATATCAACCGCAGCGTAGCCGACCGCTCCCCGCGCCAATTGATCCAGTTCCAGATACCTGCGCTCCAGAATCGAGATGATGGCGGGATCGTAACTCTTGCCCATCTGGCCGCGGACCATGGCCATGGCCTGGTCGAGTGAAAGAGCAGGCCGGTAAGGCCGATCGGATGCGAGCGCATCCAAGCAGTCGACTGCGGAGAGAATGCGCGCGCCAATTGGAATATTGGTTCCGCTCACACCATGGGGATAACCCGTGCCGTCCCATTTTTCATGATGGGTTTTGACGATGTCGGTCACCAGCTTGGGAAAGTGCATGCGAGCGAGCATGTCGGCGCCGATCAACGCATGAGTCTTCATTTTGTCCCACTCAGGCGTCGTCAGCGCACCGGGTTTCAGAAGGATATGATCCGGGATGCCGAGTTTACCGATGTCGTGGAGCAGTGCGGCGACGTTCAGCGCCTCCAGTTCTTCCTCGGTCAACTCCAGTTCGCGGCCCACGGCCAGCGCGTAGACCTGTATCCGACGCAGATGCATATGCGTGGTCTGGTCGCGGGCGTCTATCGCGAGAGCGAGAGTTTCAAGGGTGTTGCGGTGGAGTTGGGTGAGTTCGTCTTTGCGTTCCGCGAGGGCGTCGCACCAACGGCTATAGCCGCGATCGAGCGTAAACAAAAGTGGAAGAGCAATCAGGGCCGGATGATATCCGGTGCGAATACCGGCGCACTGCACCAGATACGCCAAATAGGCGGTGGCGACAAACCAAGGCAGCAAGGGGCGGTATTCCGTGCGATAGGTAGCCAGGACGTTCTCTTTGGGCTTGGTCAGCAACATGGCCGACAAGCCGCAGTTGGCCATCAATACGAACGCGCCGGCGATGATGGGCATGGGAAATATCGGGTTTTCGGCCAGCTGCGCCGCAGTGGTATAGGTTGAATGCGCCGCGGTAATGCCAATGGTGACACTAGCGGTGGCATACAACAGCCCATAAATATCGGACAGGCAGCGCACGGTACGTACTTCGCGAAGCAGCGTGATGCTTACCGCAATGAATAGCAACTCGGCCAGTGACAAATCTCCGATGCCCACCATCAGGAACAGAAAACCAGCCGGCAGGACACTGTTGCTGGAGGTCAGCCGCAAACCGAATGCAGCGAGGTTGGCACAGGCCAAGTAGAGTAAGAATCGAGCGGGGTGGCCCGCACCCGCCTGAGTAAGAATGATGGTGCAGGCGAGCACGCCGATCACACCATAGAAGACGGCCCACATTCTGACGTTCCGAGTATCTTCGGGCGTTATAGTCGCGGCAGCGCGCGGCACATCGTCTTCTAACAAAAATCGCCGGACTTCCCATTCTTGTGGGTACTGGCTCGTCACCGCTTTGTGGCCGGGGCGTACTATCCGCGCGAGCATTGGTTTCTCCGAACATTCGGCGTTAGCCGAATCCTGCGCATGGACTACACTAGCCTGCGATGGGGAAAGCCGGCATGAGAAGAACGGTTCAAAATGACAGAGCACTGACTTACTAGGCGAACGGTACTACTTTGGGGAGCGCGCTAGTAGTGGGCCTTAGCCGTAAGAGCTCAATCGCCCCTTCGGGAACACGAATCTTGATTACGCCGGCGGCGTGGTGGCTTTTACGCTTCGCGTGAAGTACTAACCAGCGGAGTGTCCCAGTGGGTACGGTACCTGTCACTCGACAGTTTTCAAAAGTAAACTTTCGTTCCATGAGTTGGCTAAAGGTTCTATACCTATCTTGCTATTGCGGCGCAATCGGCGAGGGAGCACACTGATGGAGTTCCATGAATACCATTACTAGCAAAGCGCGGAATGGCGCAGACTGGGCAGCGCGGCTTCTCAACCCGATTTTCTGCACTCCCGAGCTGCAGGCGCTAAAAATGCAACTTCATTGCGCCGCGCTCGAATCTGCGGACGCGGGTAACGCCTTCGAGGACGTGGCCAGCGCGCATGAAGGTTCCTTGAGCCAAATGCAGCGCCTGCATGCCATTGACGAAGTAAGAAATGAGCTATTGGGATTGGGGCCGCTGGAGCCCTTGCTGAGCGACCCCACGGTTTCCGACATCCTGGTGAATTCGGCGAAGATCATTTATGTAGAGCGCGGCGGCAAGCTGGAGCTGACGCCGCTCACGTTCCAGAACGATGCCCACTTGCTCGCGGTGATCCACAAGATCGTGGGCCATGTGGGCCGCAGCATCGACGAAGCCTGCCCGCTGGTCGACGCGCGCCTTCCCGACGGTTCGCGAGTGAATGCGACCATTCCTCCCGTAACCATTGATGGCCCTACGCTCTCGATCCGCCGCTTTGGCCGGGCGCCGCTGAGACCCGAGGATCTGGTGGGAAAGCAGGCGCTCACACAAGGCATGATGGACCTGCTGAAGTCTTGCATCGCCGCGCGCCTTAATGTAGTGGTCTCCGGCGGCACGGGGTCGGGCAAAACCACCCTGCTAAACGCAGTGTCGAGTTTCATTTCGAGCGACGAGCGCCTGGTGAGTATCGAAGATGCAGCCGAGTTGCGCCTGCAGCAGAAGCACATCGTGCGCATGGAGACGCGCCCGCCGACTGCAACCGGTCTCCCGGCTATCACCATCCGGCAGATGGTGGTCAACGCACTGCGCATGCGGCCCGACCGCATCATTGTGGGCGAAGTTCGAGGCGAAGAGGCGCTGGACATGCTGCAGGCAATGAACACGGGCCACGACGGCTCACTCACTACGGTTCACGCCAACAATCCGCGGGAGGCGCTCTCCCGTATCGAAGTGATGGTGGGAATGGCCAATGGCAACATGAGTGTGCGCGCGATACGCCAGCAGATTACCTCCGCCATCGATCTGGTGATCCACGTTTCGCGCTATTCCGACGGCACCCGCAAGGTCAGCCACATCACTGAGTGCCAGGGTATGGAATCCGACGTTGTCACGATGCAGGATGTGTTTGTATTCGAAAAATCCGGGATTTCGGCGGAGGGCAAAGTCACCGGGAGGTTCCGCGCCACCGGCATCCGCCCGAAGTTCACCGAACGTTTCAAGGCGCTCGGGATCGAGGTGCCGACGGCGTTATTTACAGCGATCGAAGAGGTAAATTAGTCCATGGAAATTGCATTTGACCGCATCGCAAAAGTGAAGGCACTCGAGCCACTCACTTCCACATGCCCGCCGAGCGTTGCGGAAATCACCGAATACTCCGAGAAAAAGATCCTGCTGCGAACCGACCGGTATATGTCGGTAGGGACGCTTGTACAGCTGCATCTGCAAGGAAACTTTTCGCTGTGGAAAGTCTTCTGTTGCATTTCCGATATCAACTGCTTCCACCTGGGTCTTGAATTGGCAGAGACCATCTCTCCTCTGGATTTGTAACCGGTCTCCGGCGGGTTGACACCGGAAGTGTCGGCAGGTAGGATCGCCGTGAAGAGCAGGAGGATGGCGATGCGGCAGTGGTGCCTCTTGGCGATGAGCGCGGCGGCGGCGGTGGCGCAAGTGCCCCACGCAGCGGATGGACATCCGGACTTACAGGGCTTCTGGAACAATGCCAGCTTGACACCGCTAGAGCGCCCAGCTGGGCTCGGAAATAAACAATTCTATACGACGGAGGAAGCGGCGGCTTATGAGCGGTTGCGGCTCGAAGAAGTCAACCGCGACCGGCGGGATGGATCCGGACAGGCGGACGTCGAGAGAGCCTACAACGAGGCTTGGTTTGATCGCGGGACGAAGGTTTCGCGGACGCTGCGCACTTCGCTGATCAGCGATCCGGTGGATGGCCGGGTTCCTGCCCTGACACCGCAGGCGCAGAACCAATGGGCCAAGATCCAGGCGGATTTCGCGCTACATCCGGGCGACGGGCCCGAAGATCGGCCGTTGCCGGACCGGTGCCTGATGTTTTCACAAGTGGGTCCGCCGATGATGGCGGGGAATTACGACGACAACTATCAGATCGTGCAGATGCGCGATTTCGTGAGCATCCGGGCGGAGATGGGCGGCATCGTGCGCGTGATTCCGTTGGACGGGCGGGCGCATCTGCCGTCAAGCGTGCGGCAATGGACCGGTGACCCCCGCGGCCGTTGGGAAGGCAACACGCTGGTAGTGGAGACTACCAATTTCCGCGTCAATAAGCGGAGCCGTTTCGGAGTAGTGTACGACGGCATGACGGATGAAAATCTGCGGGTGGTGGAGCGTTTTACCCGGAAGACGGCGGACCTGATACTCTACCAGGCGACCGTGGAGGACCCGACGGTCTACACCAAGCCGTGGACCGTGGAGATCGCGATGAACAAAACCAGCGGCCCGATTTACGAGTACGCGTGTCATGAAGGGAACTACGGAATGTCTGGGGTCCTGTCGGGATTCCGGGCGGAAGAGAAGAAGGCATCCGAGAAGGGACCGGTGAGCCGGTGAGATCGGCGGTAGCCAGAGGGGCGCTGGCCCTAATACTTCTTACGCCGCTATCGGCGCAGTGGATCAGCTATCCGACGCCCGGGATTCCGCGGACGGCCGATGGGAAACCTAATCTATCGGCTCCAGCGCCTAAGACGGCGGACGGAAGACCGGACTTGTCGGGAATCTGGTCGACGCCCGACGGAAAATATCTGACGAATCTGGCTGCCGACGAAAAGCAGGTTCCGTTCCAGCCGTGGGCGGAGGCGCTTTTCAAACAGCGCCAGGAGAATCAGGGCAAAGGCCGGCCTACAGAGCGGTGCCTGCCCCACGGGATCACGGACTTCGATGCGCTGCCCTATCCGCGCAAGATCATGCAGAGTCCGGGATCGATCGCGATGCTGTTCGAGGCTTACAATCATTACCGGCAGATTTTCACGGATGGCCGCCCGCTTCCCAAAGATCCCCAGCCGACGTGGTTTGGGTATTCAGTGGGCAAGTGGGATGGCGACACGCTGGTGGTGGACACCGTCGGTTTCAACGATGAGACGTGGCTCGATGACGGGGGCCACCCCCACACCGGCGCGCTACACGTAACCGAGCGGTTCCGTCGGCGGGACTTTGGTCACATGGATTTGCTGCTGACGATTGACGATCCGAAAGCGTACACCAGGCCCTGGTCGGCCAATATGAAGCTCGATCTTCTGGCGGATACGGAATTGATTGAGTTCATCTGCGAAAACGAGCGGGATGCAGTGCACTTAGTGGGAAAATAGGCATCCCAGCAAGGCCTTCTAGAAGGGCGTCGGTAATTCATTTTGTTAGGATGGAAGTTCTCCGTCTGCCACCATGAATATCGATGCCAAAGAACGCTTGATCGTCGCGCTCGACGTCCCGGATGTTGAGGCCGCCCGGAAGATGGTGGGCGAACTGGACGGCGTTGTAGATTTCTTCAAGGTCGGACTCACACTGCAGCTCGCAGAGGGGGTGGAGGAGTTAATTCACTCCCTGATAGCCAAGGGTAAAAGAGTTTTTCTGGATTACAAGTACTACGACATATCGGAGACTCTGAAAAAAGCGGTCGGGCGCGCTGCGAAACTGGGCGTTGCTTTTCTCACGATCCACGGGTCGAGCGTTCTGATCAAGGCCGCCGTCGAAGGGCGCGGGACCAGCAAACTCAAGTTGTTCACAGTCACGGTGCTGACCAGCCTCGATGCCAGCGATATCGCCGAAATGGGGTATACGAAACACACGGTTGAGGAGCTGGTTTTATTTCGCGCCCGCAAGGCACTGGAAGCGGGATGCGACGGCGTGATCGCATCCGGACGCGAGGCGGAGAAGATCAAGCAGCTTTCCGGCGAAAAGCTGCTGGTGGTGACTCCGGGCATCCGGCCCGAAGGCTATCCGGCCGGCGACCAGAAGCGCAGCACTACGCCGCGAGACGCGATTCAGGCCGGCGCAGACTACCTGGTGATCAGGAGACCGATTACCCAACCGCCGGATTCTACTCCGCGGAAAGCGGCGGAACAAGTACTGGCCGAAATGCAAGCGGCTTTCGACGAGCGCCCGTAATTCGGCCCGGCCTGCGTTATCCCTTCAGATATTTATTGAAGAAATCAACCGTGCGCTGCCAGGCGAGTTTGGCGGCGGCTTCGTCGTAACGCGGGGTCGTATCGTTATGGAAGCCGTGATTGGCGCCTTCGTAGACGTAGCCGGTATAGGTGACGTGGTTGGCTTTTAGCGCTTCTTCAAAAGCGGGCCACCCGGCGTCGATGCGCTTATCCAGGCCGCCATAGTGCAGCAGCATCGCCGCCTTGATCTTGGCGGTGTCCGCCGCGTTGGGTTGGCCACCATAGAAAGGCACGGCGGCAGTGAGGTCCGAACCCAGGCGCACGGCCAGAGTATTCACCATGGTCCCTCCGAAGCAGAAACCAACGGCGCCGATTTTGCCGGTGCAATCCGAGCGATTTTTGAGCCAGTACGCGGAAGCGATGAAATCTTCGGTCATCTTGGGCTTGTCAATGGGTCCGAAGATCGCGGCGGCTTTTTCTTCATCGCCCGGGTAGCCGCCGACGCTGGTGAGACCGTCAGGCGCGAGGGCCATGTAACCGAGGAGTCCCAGACGGCGCGCGACATCCTCAATATAAGGATTGAGGCCGCGGTTTTCGTGGATTACCAGAATGCCGGGCAGTTTCCCGGAAGCATTGGCGGGACGCACAAAATAGCCTTTGATTTCACCGAGGCCCTTAGGCGAGGGAATGGTGACTCGCTCGGTCTTCAGGCGCTTGTCGTCCTTAGGAACCTGCTCGGCCCACGCGTAATTGGGGCGGAGGCTCTCCCAGATAGCGGTAGCGGTGAGTCCGCCGACTGCAAATTTCTGAGCGCCATCCAGGAAATCGCGGCGGACGATTTCGCCGTGGACGTACTTATCAAAGAGATTTAGTAATTCCTGAGGATAATCAGAGGCTTTTTTGCGTTCCATCTAAGATGACTCCTTTACTGGGGAAGCATATCACAGGGAGGGTTTAGAAGAAGAGTGCTGATTGGGAGGGTCACTCAAACTCCCTGCCGGCGTAGAGTTCGCTCACCAGGGCGCGGTGATTTTCGAGAGCGCGGCTGCGGCGGAGCTTCATGGTAGGAGTCAGCTCGCCCTGCTCGATCGAGAAATCGCGGTCCAGGATTTTGAATTTGCGGATTTGCTCGAAGGCAGGGAGCTGGCGGTTGACGTTTTTGACAGTGCTCGCGACAACGGACTGGGCGGCGGCCGGATCGCCCGCAACGGTGATGAGCGCAGTGACGTAGGGCAGGCGGTCGCCGATCAGAAGCACGTGGCTAATGAGCGGCTCCTTCTTGAAAAGGCCTTCGATGCGGGCAGGGTAGATTTTCTTGCCGTTTGAGGAAACAATGAGTTCCTTCTTGCGGCCGGTGATGTAGTAGTAGCCTTCGTCGTCGCAGGTGGCGATATCGCCGGTACAGAGCCAGCCGTCGCGCAGGACCGCGGCGGTGGCGGCGGGATCTTTATAATAGCCCGAGAAATTGACGGCGCTGCGCAGGAGTAACTCGCCGTCTTCCTCAATCCGGACTTCGATTCCGGGCAAAAGTTTGCCGATGCTGCCGGGCTTAACGCAGCCGACGGGATTGACCGAAACGACGCCCCCTTCGGTGAGTCCGTAGCCTTCGAGCAGCGGCATGCCAATGGCTTCGTAGAACTCGGCGAGATCTTTGCTGAGAGGCGCTGCGCCGGAGATGGGGAAGCGAAGCCGGCCGCCCAGACGCTCGCGAATTTTGTTGAAGATGATTTTATCGAAAAGGACGAGCGAAGAGCGAATCCAGGCGGGAACGGGCTGGCCCTCGCGCCGCAACCGGGCCGCGCGGGAGCCCATGCCTAAAGCCAGGTAAAACATTTTGCGCAGCGGGGCCGGGCGCTTCTTGATCTCCGCGAGAATGCTCGAATACATGCGCTCCCATACGCGCGGCGGCGATAGAAAAAAAGTCGGGCGGGCGGTGCGCAGTTCGTGGGGCAGTTTGGAGAGCCCCTCCGAGAACCACACGCAGGAGCCCGTGCGGACGGGCATCAATTCGCCGACGACGCGCTGCGCAATGTGAGCCGAGGGCAGGAACGCAACGGTGCAGTCCTCTGGCGTAAGCGGCAGGACCGCGGGGGTCATATCGATATTGATCACCAGCGCCGCATGCGTGACCAAGCCCATTTTGGGTTCGCCGGTGGCACCCGAAGTCATATAGAGAACCGCGACGGCCTGATCATCGAAGCGCCCGCGGATGCGCTCGAAAGCGTGAGGGTCTGACGCGAGTTGGCCCCGGCCTTTTTCGATGAGTTGATCGAGCGTGATGGCGCCTGCGGCGGTGCCAGTGAGCAGGACCCACTGCAGTTCGGGTGCGTTTTCTTGCGCCGCGAGCGCCGCCTGCAGCCCTTGCATCGCTTTGGGATTTTCAACCATCACGACGCGGGCATCGCAGCAGCGCAAAGCGTGCGCCTGCTCCCCGTAGGGCAGGCTGGTGTAGAGTGCGGCGGAGATGGCTCCGGCGGCCATGACGCCAAGGTCGGCGAAGTAGAACTCCGCGCGGGTCTCCGATTGCAGCGCGACCATGTGGCCGGTTTCGACACCGATGGTAGTGAGACCCACGGCGGCCCACTGCACGCGATCGCGAAATTCAGCCCAGTTATAAGCGCGATACTTGCCGCCACCGGCAGGTTGCTGCAGCGCGGGCCGGTCGGGGTAGAGTGCCGCTGTCTCTTCGAGCATGGTGTAAACGGTCCGCGCGGACATGATGTGATTTTAACGTGTGGCAGGCTAAACCTCGTTAGGGCGGGTTTCGTTTAAGAGTCCAGATACGGCGAAATGTCGTAACCAGAAAGGGACAACTAGGCGTGGAGAGCGGTTCGCTCCCGGCGGGCGAGACGGCCCACCTCGAAAAGCAGGAGAGTGCGATTCACCACGAAGTGAGGACCGAACGCAAGGCGAATGGTGGAAGTCTGACTGCCCAGGAGCGGCGCCAGGTGAACCGTCTGCAAAATCGCGAGAGCCGGCGGATTTACAAGGATAAACACAACGGAAGAACTCAATAGAGCGGCGCAAGGACGCGAAGGAGGCGCGGAATCGTTCGCATCCGGCACAGTGCGGCCCGCTCTTCAACCCTTGAAACTCCCCGATTTCCATGATAATATGCATTTGACATGCATCTTTTAGTTTGGTCTGCCCCGCCGCAGAAACAGGCCAGCCATGGGTAGATTCTTTATAGCGCTGGCGGCCCTTTCCATGGTTGCGGCCTTGGCCCTTGCGGCACACGATGATGCTTTCGATTTTCCGTACATTCCGATGGATCACCCGGCCATTGACTACGCTACCCGGCCGGAGAGCGATCCCGTCACCCGCCTGCAGGAGCGGATCGATAAGGGAGAAGTTAAGCTCGATTACGAACCGACCCATGAAGGCTATCTCGGGAGTCTGCTGAAAGCTCTGCAGGTGAATGTAGATTCGCAGATGCTGGTGTTTTCGAAAACCAGTTTTCAGGCTCCTAAAATCTCTCCTAAAGCTCCCCGCGCCCTCTATTTCAACGACGACGTAGCGGTAGGGTTCGTGCATGGCGGCGACGTCATGGAAATCGTGGCTTTCGACCGGAAGCAGGGTATAAATTTTTACACGATGGACGTTGAGAAGTCCGCGAAGCCGAGTTTCGTACGTCGTACCGACGAGTGTCTGGCGTGCCATCTGATTCCGGGCACGCTAAACGTTCCGGGACTGGTAGTCAGTTCGGTCATCGTGACTCCTCAAGGATCGGTGCGCTTTCCAGGGGCCGGCCTGATCATTGACAGCCGTAGTCCGCTCGAAGATCGTTGGGGTGGATGGTACGTTACCGGCACAGCCGGCGCGCTGCAACATCGCGGAAACGCAGTGGCGCCTTTCCCGGATCGGCCCGACATGTTAGATTTCCATGGTACGCAAAATCTGACCAGCTTGACCGGAAAGTTCGATACTGGCAGCTATCTTGCTCCCACCAGCGATATCGTCGCTCTGATGACGCTGGAACATCAGACCCGGATGACCAACTTGATTACAAGACTTGGGTGGGAAATGCGCATTGCCGAACAAGAGGGAACACTTCAGGAATCGCAAAGCCGGCTGGATTTTGTGACTGACCAACTCGTCTCCTACATGCTATTTGTCGGAGAAGCCAAGATCTACGATCCCATCACCGGCGTTTCCACCTTCACCCAAACCTTTCCCGCAAGAGGGCCGCGCGATAAGAAAGGCCGCTCGCTTCGCGATTTCGACCTGCACAAACGGCTATTCCGTTATCCGCTGAGTTACATGATCTATAGCGAGGCCTTCGATTCGCTGCCGGACCTTGCTAAACAACGCATTTACCGGCGGCTTTACGATGTACTCTCCGGCGTGGATCGTAGCAAGCAATTCGACTCACTGAAAACCGAAGACCGTCAAGCGATCCTGGAAATTGTTCGGGACACCAAGCCCAATCTTCCAGCCTATTGGAATGCCGATTCGCAGCCGTCCACAGCCGCGCGGTGTTGTCGGTAAAGTCAAATGCAACTAAGTCTACACGCGGAGTATGCGCTTCGGGTTCTTTTGTATCTGGGTTCACAACCCGATCGCATAGTGTCCACGGCTGAGATTAGCGGGGCGTACGGAATTTCCAAGAATCATCTTGTCCGGGTGATGCAGACTTTGAACGACGACGGTTATTTGCATCTGGTTTCCGGGCGAGCGGGAGGCGTATCGCTAGCGAAGGACCCGCATTTGATCCGCCTGGGCGATGTCGTTCGCCGCGCCGAACCTACTCTGCGCTTAGCTGAATGCTTCGATGCAAAAACCAACACTTGCGTCATCGCTCCTGTCTGCTCGCTCAGACCGGTGCTCCAAGAGGCTCTTTCCTCCTTTTTGACCACATTGAATGGGTATACACTGGCCGATCTGCTGGCAGGGGGGATGCGACAGCAGATCGCACAGCAGTTTGTAACGATTTCAGAGCGCGGTATTCGACCTTAGCCGTCGAGCCAGTGTTTTCAAA
>Ga0105240_10003099_pt1 | contig 26151 bp, 26 predicted proteins | sample KBSC54metaG_FD_80426 | JGI IMG/M metagenome (GOLD analysis project Ga0105240, IMG submission 80426) | Corn rhizosphere microbial communities from Kellogg Biological Station, Michigan, USA - KBS C5-4 metaG | ecosystem: Host-associated > Plants > Roots > Rhizosphere > Soil | place: Michigan, USA...
CCGACGCCGCCCGCCGCTTCCCGGAGCGGATCGCGGTCGTCGACGCCTCCGGGACGCGCGACCAGGTGGCCGAGCGCGTGCGCGCGGCGGTGGGCCTGTGAGCGCGTTCGAGGGCCTGCCGGAGCAGCCGCGGGCGCAGCGCCTGCTCGAGGCGGCGCTGGCCGCGCCCGCCCACGCCTACCTCCTCTCCGGCCCCACGGGCGCGGGCAAGCGCCGCTATGCCGACCGGTTCGCGGCGGCGCTGCTCGGCTGCCCGCCGCACCGCATCGAGACGCGCACCCACCCCGACCTCTTCGTGCTCGAACCGGAGGGCCAGGGCATCCTGATCGATGGCGCGCGGCGGCTGCGGCGCGACCTGCACCTACGCCCCTTCGAGGCCGACCGGCGCGTCTACCTGATCCTGGACGCCCACCTGCTGCGGGACGAGTCGGCCAACGCCCTCCTGAAATCGCTCGAAGAACCGCCCGAGTACGGCGTGCTGGTGCTCGTCTCCGACCACGCCGAGCGCATGCTGCCCACGATCCGCTCGCGGCTTCAGGCGATCGAGTTTCGCCGCTACCCGACGGCTGTGCTCGAGGCGGCCACGGGCGATCCGCTGGCCGCCAGGGCCGCGCTCGGCGACCTCGCCCGGGCGACATCGCTCGCGACCGACCCGGCGGCCGCCGGGCGGCGCCGGCTCTACCTCGAGCTGGCGCAGGGCGTGAGCACGGACTCCACGTTCGACCCGTCCCGGGCCGGCGCGCTCATCATGGAGGCGTCCAACCAGCGGGCCAGGGCCGAGTCCGAGCTCGTCGCCGGCGAGCGCGACGCCCGGCTCGAGTCGGTCGACGACCCGAAGGACGAGAAGGCCCTGCGCAAGCGCTACGAGGACCGGGCCAAGCGCGAGGCGCGGCGGGCCGAGTGGGACGAGCTGCGGCTGGCCGTCGACACGATCGCGCTCTGGTACCACGACATGCTCGCGTCCGCCCTGGGCGCCGACGAGGCGGTGGTGAACGCCGACACCGCCGGCGGCCTCGCAGGTGCCACGTCGCGCGGGGGCGCCGCGCACGCGGCCCGCGCGCTCGACACCGTCGGCGACGTGCGCCGGTCGCTCGAGCTGAACGTCCATCCGGTGCTCGCCGTCGAGGCGCTCTTCCACCGCCTCGCCGAGCTCCGGGAATCGACTCCCCAGGGGGTGTGAGGGTGGCGACGGTCGTCGGCGTCGTGTTCCAGCCGGGCGGGAAGGTGTACTCGTTCGATCCGGCCGGTCTCGAGCTGCGCTGGGACGAGCGCGTCATCTGCCAGACGTCCCGCGGGCGCGAGTACGGCCGGATCGTGCAAACGGCGCACGAGGTGCCCGACGAGGAGCTGACCGGCCCGCTCAAGCGGGTCGTGCGCCGCGCCGGCCCCGCCGACGAGGAGCAGATCAAGAAGAACCGGGTCGAGGCCAAGCGGGGGATGCTCCTCTTCCGGGAGCTGGCCGGCCGCCACGGGCTCGAGCTGAAGCCGATCGCGGCGGAGCTCGTGTTCGACCAGGGCCGGATCTCGTTCTCCTTCTCCTCCGAGGAGCGGCCCGACACGCGCGCGCTCCAGACCGACCTCGCCGCGCGGCTGAAGCGGCGGGTGGAGATCCGCCAGGTGGGGCCGCGCGAGCAGGGCCGCCTGTGCGGCGAGGTGGGCCTCTGCGGCACCGGCAAGCTGTGCAGCGCGCGCTACCCGTGCCACGACCAGCCGATCACCCTGAAGATGGCCAAGGAACAGGATCTGCCCATGAATCCGGGCCGCATCACCGGGTTGTGCGGGCGGCTACGCTGTTGTTTGGCATTCGAGCATCCGCTGTATCGCTCGTTCCGTGACCGGGCGCCGGCCGTGGGGCGAACGGTGGCGACACCCAACGGGAGGGGCATCGTCCGCAGCTATGAGGTGCTGAAGGACGCATGCGTCGTCGAAATGGACGGAAGGACGATGGTGGAGATCAGCTTGGATCAGATGGTCGAGGTGGCGGGATGAGCGACGTCGCCTTCTGGGGCCCCGGAGACGACCCGGCGCTGACCGGGTTTCGGGAGGCGCTGCGGACCGAGTGGCTGAGACGCGGCTACGAGTTCGTCGAGGGCACCGATCCGAGCGCCGCCTGCGTCTTCAACTTCGTCAACGCCGACGATCCCAAGCCGTTCCGGCGCCGCCAGCGCTCGACCTACGTCATCGCCGTGCACACCGTGGCCGAGGCGCCCACCGACGTGCTGCGGCACGAGTACCCGATGCTCGTGCGCGCGCTCGCCAACCTGGCCATGCTCGTCGTCCCCGGCGACGCCTGCTACTTCGTGACGCCCGAGCAGGGCGTGTACTCGGTGCCCGACCCGGGCGACCTCGACCAGTGGGCGCACGCGCTCTTCGACCGGATCGAGCCGCTGGCGACGTCGCGGCTCGTCATCGACAACCGCTTCGACACCGACCTCGAGCCCGAGCTCTGGGACGGCGACGAGCTGACCGAGGAGCTCTACCGGGCCGGCCGGCGGCTCGACAAGCTCGGGCTGCTCCCGGCGCCGTTCCCGCTGGAGGAGATCGTCGGCCCGGACGACCTGCGCTGGATCAAGCTCGTCTACGGGATCGGCGGCCTCTCCTACGGCAACATGTCGGTGCGGAAGGACGAGCACCGCTACTGGATGTCGGCATCGGGCGTCGACAAGTCGAACCTGCGCGAGATCGGCCGCGACGTCCTGATGGTGAAGGACTTCGACGCGGAGGCCGGCAGGATGATCCTCTCGGTGCCGCCCGGGATCGAGCCGCGGCGCGCGTCGGTCGACGCCATCGAGCACTGGATGATCTACCGCGAGCATCCCGAGGTCGGCGCGATCGTGCACGTGCACGCGTGGATCCCCGGCGTGCAGGCGACCGAGTTCAACTACCCGTGCGGCACGGCCGAGCTGGCCGGAGCCGTCGCCGACATCATCCGCCAGTCGCCCGAGCCCGGGCGCTGCGTCGTCGGCCTGAAGAACCACGGCCTGACGATCACCGGCCCGTCGCTCGACGACATCTTCGAGCGCATCGAGCCGGTGATCGAGGTTCAGGTTCCGATGATCGCCTAGGGGGTCGGCGCCGCCGGCGGCTCGGCGGCCGGAGGCGGCGGCTCGGGCATGAGAGTGCCGGCCTTGGCCCGGGCGGCGATCTCGGTCGACTCGCGCAGGATCGTCCCGTCCTCGAATTCGATGAAGGGCACCTTGCGCTGACCGGTCATCCGCTCGACCTCCGGGCGGCGCGGGCGCAGCATGGAGTGCAACACGAGCTCGTAGTCGATGCCGGCGTCGTCGAGCGCCTTCTGGGCCTTCCAGCATGGGTGCCCGCCGATCTTGACGAAGGTGCCGCTACAGCGGTGGAGCTTGATGGCCATGGTGTCTCCCCCTGTTCGGTCAGTGCTTGTGGTACCCGTCGGCGCGCAGCCACGCGGCGGTGTCCCCGATCGTCTCGTCGATGGGCCGCACGGCGAATCCCAGCTCCGCGCGGGCCTTGGCTGCGGTGTAATACCACCAGTGGCTGCTCGAGGCGAGCTCCTGGTCGTCGAGCGGCAGCGGCAGCCGCAGCGCCGACCCGACGCGCAGCACCGGCCGCAGCATCCCGGCCGAGAGCGCCATCTGGCGCCGGCGCACGCCGGTCACCCGGCCGACGAGCGCGAAGAAGTCGCGATGGCTGAGGTTGCCGTCGTCGTTGGTCAGGATGTAGCGCTCGCCCGAGCGGCCGTGCTCCTCGGCCTGGAGATGGCCGGTGACGACGTCGCGGGCGTCGACGTAGGAGAGGCCGCCCGGGACGGTGAAGCGCAGCCGGCCGCGCAGGTACTCCTCGACCGGCCACGACGACACCCGGTAGATGTCGCCCGGCCCGATCACGAAGCCGGGGTTCGTGATGACGACGTCGAGCCCGTCCTTCGCGGCCTCGAGCGCCGCCTGCTCCCCGGCCGCCTTGGTGCGGCCGTAGCGGAAGTCGGCGCGGCCGTCGTCGCCGTCGATCAGCCACGCCCCCTCGTCGCGGGGATGCCCGGGGCCGCCGGCCGGGCCGACGGTGGCGACCGACGAGGTGAAGACGACCCGTTCGACGCCGGCTTTCGCGCACGCGGCGAGCACGTTCCGGGCGCCGTCGACGTTCACCGCCCGCAGCTTCGGCTCGTCCGATGACCGGTGGCCGACGACGCCGGCCATGTGGAACACGCGTGCGACGCCGTCGAGCGCCACCTCGAGCGAGGCCGGGTCGAGCACGTCGCCCTCGACGGTCTGGGCGCCGGTGCCGTCGAGGCGGGAGGCCGCCTTTGACGAGCGCACGAGCGCCCGCACCTCCCGGTCGCGGCGGCGCAGCTCGCGGACGAGCTCGGCGCCGAGGTAGCCGGTCGCTCCGGTGACCAGGGTGCGCATCGCGGGGAGCCTACTCCCGGCTGAAGCCCGCTGCCCGGGCGGTAGACTGCGGCACCGGGCCGACGTAGCTCAGCTGGCAGAGCACCGCTCTCGTAAAGCGGGGGTCGAGGGTTCGAGTCCCTCCGTCGGCTTCTCGACGCGTCGACACCCGCGACACGCCGCGTCAACCACGCCGATCCTCGCCCAACCATCGGGTCTCGCCGATGGTCGCAACGTGCACGCGTTTTCTGCCGCTCGTGACTATGACGTGACTACCGCCCGCGCCCCCGTGGATGCTCTCCTCCGCAGTACATGCCCTCTCGATGGATAAGGAAAAAGATCGGGCACTTACGGGCCCGGCGCGCAGCGCGAGGCTGACGTCCAGGCGCGCGGGGGCGTGGAATCAATCATCTAGGCGCACCCCGGCAGCGATATGGGCGGGGATGGCGCCTGGTATCATCGCTCGCCGGTGATTCCCGTCGAACCGCCCGACAGGAGACCGGTCGCTCCTGGGGACAGCGTCTTGGTCGCCGGTCCGCGGCTATTCCGCCGGAACCTCAGGGTCGGGCTCCTGGTCGGCGTGCCGCTCAGCGTGATCTTCCTCTTTCTCGCGGTGCGCGGCCTGGATCCGGGTGAGGTCGCCGACGCCCTGCGCGGTGCCGACCCGCTGCCCGTGGCCGGCGCCGTCGCGCTGATCGGCGTTATCTATTCGGTTCAGGCGGCGCGCTGGCGCTGGATCGCGCGCCGGTCGGCTCGGATGCGATGGCGCGGATTCCTGCGACTGGTGATCGCGAGCGTTGCCGTGAACAACGTCATTCCGGGACGACCGGGCGAGGTGCTGCGCGGCTACTGGCTGGGCCGCGCCGCAGCTATCCCGCAGAACCGGGCTTTCTCTACGGTGTTGGTCGACCGGTCGTCCGACGTGCTCTTTCTAGTGCTGGCGTTCAGCATGATTTTTCCGTTGGTGCCGCACCCGTCATGGCTGCGCCATGTTTACCTGGCCGCCCTGGTGGTGGGCGGTCTGCTGTGCTGCGCGCTGGCGATCGCGCGTTTGCATACGGGCGGAAGGCAGCTGGCGCCGATGTTTGTGCTCGACCGGTTGCGGCGTTCGCGGTCGGGCAGGCAACTCAGTGGACTGGTGCATGGCACGGGCGCGCTCGTGAACCGCCGCGACATGGTGGTGGTGCTGGCGTTCACAGCTGCCGCCTGGTTCTGCTGGGCGTTTGCGGCTTGGCTGGTGGCGGACGCGCTCGGCATCGGTGTGTCGCCGCTTGAGATCGCGTTTCTGACCACGGTGATCAACCTGGGCTCGGCCATCCCCTCCTGCCGGGGTTTGTGGGCACCTTCCAGTGGCTGTGCGTCTCGGGCATGGCGCTGTTCGGGATAGACCAGGCGGAGGCGCTCGCCTTCTCGATCATCATGCAGGCGATTTGGTATATCCCCACCACCGCGTTCGGCGTGCTCGTGCTAACTCACCGCGGCATCACGGCGTGGTCGTCGGCAGGGATACCGGATCTGTCTCACCAGTATGATCGCGCTGGCCAGCAAACGCCGGCCAACCCATGACCAAGGTCGTCATCACCATGCCCGCGTACTACGCGGAGGACACGCTCGAGCGCACCGTGGCTGATATTCCTGTCGGCATCGCCGATGAGCTGATCTTGGTCGACGACGCAAGCGGAGACGACACCGTCGCGGTCGCCCGCAAGCTCAACATTACGGTCTACGTCCACGACGAGAACCGCGGCTACGGCGGCAACCAGAAGACCTGTTACCGGCGGGCGTTGGAGCACGGCGCCGACATCGTGGTGATGCTGCACCCGGATTACCAGTACGACCCCACCGCCGTGCCTCTTTTGATCGCCCCGCTGCTGGCCGATCGCGCGGACATGACGTTCGGCTCGCGCTTTGCGGGCCTGTCCGATCCCCACGCGGGCGGGATGCCGCTGTACCGCTACCTCGGTAATCGCACGACAACGACGCTGGAGAACCTGATGCTGGGCTCGCGGTTCACGGAACTGCACAGCGGGCTCCGCGCGTACACACGTCACTGCCTGCTGAAGCTGCCCATACTGCGCTACAGCGACGACTTTGCCTTCGACTCGCAGCTGCTGGTGGACGCCGTGACCACCGGCCAGCGCGTGGTGGAAGTGCCGATCGAGACGCGCTACACCAAGGAGTCATCCTCCATCTCAGTCGGTCGATCGCTGAGCTACGTCGCACACAGCCTCGTCTACTGCGGGCGACGAGCAGCCGTGCGCGGTCGCCGCGGTCGCCGGTTCGCGGTCACCTACTCCGGTGCGCGGCAGCGCCTCTCGACTCACGCCGGCCCGCGGGTCGAGCATACGTGTGTGCTGTGCGGTTCTAGTGAGGCGGTGCTGCTGTACCCGGCAAACGTCAGCGGCGAGGCATCGGTCGGCGAGTTCTCGTGCACCAGCGGTGGGCTCGCTCGTCACGATGACATTGTCCGCTGCGTGGACTGCGGCATGACCAGCTCACGGCCACAGGCCCCGCCGACCCGGATCGTCGAGAACTACGCCGCGATGGTGGACGACGACTACCTCACCGAGCAGCAAGGGCGGCGCGAGCTGTTCCGGTGGGTGATCGACCGCCTCGATGAGTACCTGCTGCCCGGCCGGCGGCTGTTTGAGGTGGGGTCGAACGTGGGACTTTTCCTTTCGGTCGCGGAAGAGGCGGGCTGGGACGCGAAGGGCGTCGAGCCCAGTCACTGGGCCGTGGCGACCGGCCGACGGCTGTTCGGCGTCGACCTGGTGCAGGGGACGGCCGAGACGCTCGAGGCCGACCCGGGCAGTCGCGACGCGGTGGTGATGCTCGATGTACTCGAGCATCTGGTCGACCCTCTGGGGACGCTCCGTCGGCTGCGTGGCGTCCTCGACGACGAAGGCATGCTCGCGCTTTCGACGGTGAACGTGGCCGGCCTACACGCGCGGCTACGTCGTGGCGGGTGGCCCTGGTTCATCAGGCCACATCTCCACTACTTCACCGCCGAGACGCTCGACATGATGCTGCACCGCGCCGGCTTCAAGATGGTGGAGTGGCGGGTAGTGCCCCGCACGTTCCATGCCTCTTACATCGCCGGCCGGGCGGCATCCAGCCACGGCCTGGCGGGGCGTGCTGCACAGGGACTCACACGTGTGGCAGATCCGCGGTTGCCAGTGGGCTGGCTGGGTGACGTGGTGTTCGTTCTTGCACGACCCGCTTGACAGGGCGGGTGGCGTCCGCCGTTGATGGAGGAGTGGGGGTGTACTCAATTGGCCGCGCGCAACCCTGCTAGACCGGAGGATCAGCGTTGCCGCGGACAACTGGTCGAAAAGCGTTCGATGAATATCTACGTGTCCCGGGGATGGCGGATCCGTCTCGAGGACACGCTGGTCATCTTGTCGTGTGCCCTCGCGACCGTGTACCTGGAGTGGTCGATCATCTTCGACCGGGGCGTGTTTCAGGTCGACGCGTTGATCCACGAGTACTGGATGCGCCGATTTCAGGATGGCGCGTTGTTCCACGACCCGCTGACGAGGGTGCTGGTGCATTCCGGGTACGTCCCGGTCGGTGTTCAGGCGCTGTACTACGGCTTCAGCTGGCTGGTGGATCCCGTTCGTCTGGGTGCCGTGGGAGCGGTCGCGGTGGCACCGGTGTCCGCGTGGCTTGTCTTCCGCATCGTGCGCGCGCACACGGAGTGGCGCCCGGCAGGCTGGCTGGGCGCCGCGCTGTTCCTGCTGCCGTGGAATGTTCAGCAGTTCAACGGCATGCATGCGCGCGCGTTCGGCGAGCCCGTAGTGTTGCTGACGCTGTACCTCCTCCTGCGCCGTCGGCTGGGATGGGCAGCCCTAATGCCACCGGTAGGGATGCTGTTGTATCCGCCGGCGGCCGCGATCAGCCTGATCATGGTGATCGTGGCGGCGGTGCGGAGCCTCGTCGACAACCGCCGCTACCCCGCGCGCCGGATGACCCTGGCCGTCGGATCGGCGGCTGCGACGGCGTTCGCGGCGCTCGCTCCAACGCTGGCGAACATCCAGCACAGCGACCTGATTTCGGAGTCGGCGGCCCGCCATTACGCCGAGTTCAGCGACCGCGGACAGATGCACTTCTTCAGCCCGTCGACGATCGAGATGCTGAAGGGGCCGTACTCGGGGTTCGACCTGGACACGTCGGGAGGCGTGCTGCTGGCCGGGTTCATCGCAGTACTGCTGGTTCCGGGAAACGTGCGCAGGGTTCAGACAGAGGTGTGGGTACTGGCCGCCGCCTGCCTCGGCATGTTCGCCGCCAGCTACGGGATTCTCTTTAGGCTGTACCTGCCCAGCCGCTACGTGCATCCGATGATCGGCGTCTTCTGCATCGTGATCGCGGTCTGCTGGCGCCCGACGTGGGCGTTCATCGCGCGAGGCGTGGGGTCGCGCCCGTCGCTGGTCGCGGCTTGCGTCTTGCCGCCGGCGACTGTCTGGCTCGGGACCTGCGTCATCCCGCTCGGCCCGCAGCTGACTGCACACCGGCTGGCCACCATGGTGCGGGGTGACAAGTGGCTGTATCTCGCGTGGGGATTGGTGGCGTTCGTACTCGCTGGATCCGTGCTGCTGCGGACCGGCCGGTATGCGACAGGGGCGACGGCGACGTTTGCGGCGATCCTCGCCGGGACGCTGCTGGTCGGAGGCGTTGCCGTTGCTGGCGGCGGCCAGGCGCCTGGTCTTGCGTGTCGCGACGCACCGCTCTACCGCTATCTTCAATCCCTTCCGAAAGCGACCATAGTCGCAGGCGATCCAGTGGCCATCGATTGCGTTCCGATCGCCGCCGAACGCCCGGTGCTGATCTCGAAGAAGCTCTACCAGGTGTACGACCGCAACGTGTTCCAATTCGCTCGCCCACGAATGTTCGCCGAGATCCGTGCGTACTACGGAAGCTCGCGCCGGGACATTGTGCGACTGCGCACCGTGTATGGCGCCGACGTCATTGTCGTCAACCGGAATGTGCTCCGCTCGGGCGGCAACTATCGGTACGCTGAGATGGCACCGTTCAACCACCTGGTGAGACGCCTCAGGCGAACCGTTCGTGAACCGGCGACGCTTCGGCTGCCGTCGCGATGCATGACGTGGAGCCACGGGTCAGAGGCGGTCTACAGCCTGCGGTGTTTGACCCACTGAAGCCTGCTGTCAACGCCCAGTTGTACGCCGACGAGGTCGTCGAGCGGCGTACCCGCGAACTCGCCGCAGCGCCAGCCGATCCGCTCGATGCCGATGAGTCCGTACCGGCCGTCTCTTGAGACGGCCGCGTGCGCACCGGACGCGCCCTTCTAGGACGAGCCGGAGCAGGGATCATGCCGCTTGCGCCGCTCGGCCGGGGCGCAGGCGCGACCGGCCGAACGCGTTCGCCGGTCGTGGTCGACCCGCTCGCCTCGTTCCTGGCCGAGAGCATCAACTCGTGGAAGGATGACAGCGTCCGCAAGGCGCTCGACCGCTGGCGCGTCTCGCGCGCGAGACGAACCGCGCGATCGTGATCATCGTCCACCCAAATAAGGCGGGGGCAAACGACCCGCTGATGCGGACCAACGGCGCACGCGCCTTCTCACAGGCGGTGCGGAGCATCATCGTCCTCGGTCGCGACCCGAACGACCCGGAGAACACCAGCCACAGGTTCCCGCCGCACGCGAAGGGCAGCGTGGGCGCGAAGCATGAAACCGTCGAGTACCGACTCGAACCGACGCTGATTCCGGCCGCCGACGGCGACCCGGAGGTCACCACGGCGAGGCTCGTCGAGATCGGCGCGAGCAACCTGACCAGCCGCGACATGTTCACCCACGCCGACCCGGACGAGCGGACGCAGACGGACGACGCCGTCGACTTCCTCCACGAGATCCTCGCGGCGGGGCGGCTGCCGGCGGACGACGCCCAACAGCTGGCGAAGCAGCGGGGCATCGGCGACAAGCCGCTGCGGCTCGCGCGGGCGCGGCTCGGCACCACGCGGCGCGGCGGCGGCACGTACCGGGAGGCGTCCCCATCGTAGACCTCGCCCGCCAGATGGGACACAGCGACGTGTCCCGGACCTTTCAGGTCTACGGCGGATGGGTCAGAGAGATGGGCGCGAACGCCGCCCAACTCCGCTCGACATGGATCGAAACTACAACCGCGCGTGACTCAGACGTGACTACGGCGTCCGCAATCCCGCCCCCAGCGCCGAAGTAGCAGTCCCTCCGTCGGCTTCTCGACGACGGCGGCACGGGCGCCGAACGCCGACGGCACCCGCATTTCGGCCACGCCTCGCGTCGATGTCGGAACGTCCCGTTCCACCGATCGGGGTGACGCCACCACGCCCGAGACTCGCGATGGTTGCAAGGGCTCGAGGAGGCGCCGGCAGAAACGCCATCCGCCAGAAGGAGGTTGCTTCATGCGTGGCACCGCCCGAACCGGAATAGACGTTCACCCCTTCCAGGTCGACATTCCGACCGAGGCCCTGGATGACCTCCGTCGACGCATCGCGGCGACGCGCTGGCCCAGCAAGGAGCTCGTCGGAGATCGGTCGCAGGGCGTGCAGTTGGCGACGATTCAGGAGCTGGCGCGCTACTGGACGACGGACTACGACTTCGGGCGCGTCCAGGCGCGGCTGAACGCGCTGCCGCAGTTCGTCACCGAGATCGACGGCGTGGACGTCCACTTCATCCACGCCAGGTCCGAGCAGGAGGATGCGCTGCCGCTGATCATGACCCATGGCTGGCCCGGCTCGGTGATCGAGTTGATCGACTCCGTCGGCCCGCTGACCGACCCGACCGCGCGCGGCGGCAGGGCCGAGGATGCCTTCCACCTCGTGCTGCCCTCGCTGCCTGGGTACGGCTTCTCGGGCGAGCCGGTCGAGGTCGGCTGGGATCTGGGCCGGACCGCACGGGCCTGGGCCGAGCTCATGCGCCGTCTCGGCTACACCCGCTACGTGGCCCAGGGCGGCGACGTCGGCGCCGGAGTCACCGACGCGATGGGCCGCATTGCACCCGAGGGACTGATCGGAATCCACACGAACCTGCTCGTGCCGGCGCTGGGCGGTTCCATGCCGACGGACACGGGCGAGGAACGCGCCGCGGCCGCACAGATCGCCACCTTCGGGCAGTCCGGAAACGGGTACTTCGTCGAGATGGCCACCCGACCGCAGACGATCGGGTACGCCCTGCTCGACTCCCCCGTCGCCCTGGCCGCCTGGATGACAGACCACGACACGGACGCCTACGCGAAGATCGCGCGCGCCTTCGTCGAGGGACAGCCCTCGGGCAACCTCACCCGCGACAACGTCCTGGACAACATCACCACCTACTGGCTGACGGGCACCGGCGCCTCCGCGGCCCGGTCCTACTGGGAGGCCTACGGGCCCGACGCCCCGGCGGCGGGCCGCCAGCCTCTGCCGCCGCCGGCGATCCCGTTCGGCTTCACCACGTTCCCGGGCGAGATCTGGCGGACTCCACGCAGCTGGGTCGAAGCGAGCTACCCAAACGTCATCTATTTCAACGAGGTCGACAAGGGCGGCCACTTCGCCGCGTGGGAAGAGCCGGCGCTCTTCTCATCGGAGCTGCGCGAGGCGTTCAGGTCACTCCGTCAGGATTAGGATCGGGCCCTCCCGGCAGAGCTACCGCTTCGCGTACCGCGGCACCCAGAGCGTCGCGTGCACCTCGCCGATCGTCGCCGCACCGGTGTCGAACAGGATGGCGAGCGGTGATCCGGCCGGCGTGAGCGTGCCCTGGTAGCGGACGTTCGTGTAGTGGTAGGTGTGTCGCTCGAACACGCACGAGTGTCCGGGCGACACGTGCGGCGTGGCCGTCGAGCGGAACATCGACGAGCCGCCCATGAACGGCACGCCCTTCGTGCGCACCGCCTCGTGGATGCCGTCGGTCGAGTGCACGATCAGGCCCATGTCGGTGCCGGATCCGATGCCGATTGCGAAGTGGCTGGCACCCGGGCCGAACGGGTTGGTCGATGTCTGGCCGAGCTGGGTGACGCGGCCGCGGTGGATGCCGAGCTGGCTCAGCCAGAAGCCGGTCAGGTTCGACTCCGCCAGCGTCGGCCCGGTGCAGGGCTGCTGGAAGAGGTCTGCCCGGGCCGCGTTCAGGTTCACGGTCGCGTGGGCCGCCGCCGTCGATGCGGCGCCGAAGATGATGCTTCCGCAGCCGGGGTCATGGACGACGGTCGCCGTGACGGGCGACGTGGTGATGTTCCCGAAGAACGGCACCGTGCCGGTGGCGATCTTGAACGTCGCTGCCGAGAGCGTCCCGGTGGCGTACTGGAATGTGCCGCGGCCGCCGGTGATGAGGTGGCACGACGTCTGCTCGACGTCGGTGGCGTGGAAGCGCATGTCGATCGCGCTCGGGTCGATGCTCGTGCCGGTCTGCAGATGGGCACGGGTGAGGCCGGCATCCGCCGTCAGCGTGAGCCCGGTGAGCGGGGCGTAGTCGTAGAGGTGATCCTGCTCGCCGACGAACGCCCCGCCGCCGGTCGTCGTGCGGTCGAGCTGAACGTCGAGCTGCGGTGGCTGGTCGAACGCGGCGGGCGCCGTGTACGCGTCCAGGTACATCTGGTAGGTGATCCCGTCCACGGTGACGGCCTGCGGGTCGGCGAAGAGCTCGATCGAGTCGAGGCTGAGCGGCGCCGCCGCGTGGGGCAGCTGGCGGGCCATCCGCCGAGCCAGCCCACCCGGGAGCGCGATCGACGGCAGCAGCCGGGGCGTGAACGCCCGCATGCGCGGGGCCTGTGTCGAAGCCGACGCAGATGCGCCGGTCGCGGCCAGAACGGCCACGGCGACGGTCAGCGCCGTCGCGATCCTGATAAAGCCCCCTCGTCGCACCTTCACTCCCCTCGGTCGGTGTCTCGAGTGTAAAAGAACCACGACATCAGGCAAGTCCGTCCATCAATATTGCGTTAAGAACAAAAGAACCTGATCGTCACGAACCGCCCAGCGCATGCATCGTCGCGAGCAGGCCGGGGCCGGCGGCGGCGATCAGGATCGCCGGAAAGATGCACACAGCCAGGGGGAAGACCATCTTGATCGGGGCCTTCTGGGCGGCCTCCTCGGCGGTCGCCTTCTTGCGCGTCCGGGCCTCGACCGCGAGCGCCTTCAGCGTCTGCGAGATGGGCACGCCCATGGCGTCGCTCTGCGCCATCGCCCGCGTGAACGAGCGGATCGCCGGCGTGTCGGCGCGCTCGCTCAGGCGCCGCAGCGCCTCCTGCCGCGACTGGCCGACGCGGATCTCGCCGAGCATGAGCCGCATCTCGTCGGCCAGCGGCCCGCGCAGCCGCTCGGTCGTGACCTTCATCGCCTGGTCGAGGCCGAGCCCCGCCTGGACGGTGATCGCGAGCAGGTCGATCATGTCGGCCGAGTCGCGCTCGATCCGCTTGCGCCGCGCGGTGATGCGCATCGACAGGATCGTGTCCGGGAGCATGAACCCGAGGAACGGCGGCATGGTGAGCTCGATCATGGCGAGCGCCAGGTTGGTCTCGTTGCTGGCCCGGAAGATGCCGAGGGCGAGCGCGCCCAGCGCCACGGCGATCCGGATCGTCAGGAACGCGGTCGGGCGGGTGCGGTACATGCCGGCCTCGAGCAGCCGCCGCGAGAGCCGCACCTCGTAGTCGGACGGGCTCAGCCGGCGGGCGACCGCGGCCGCGCGCATCTCCACGGAGCCGGCCGTCTGGGCGGCCGCCGCCTGGGCGGGCGCCAGCTCGGACCCGAAGTAGCCGTACCGGCTGACGTTGGCGAGGACGAGGCTCGACCGGCGGCCGAGCCGCAGAGCGCGCGCGGCTGCGAGCACGCTTCCGGCGATGAGCGCCCCCAGGGCGGCGATTAGGGCGAGCTGCACGTCACACCTCGATTTCGACGATCTTCTTGAGCCAGAGCGAGCCGATGACGATCAGCACCGCCGCGATGGCGATCATGAGCCGTCCGGCCGGGTCGGCCAGGAACTGGAGCACGTACTGGGGCGAGAGCAGGAACACGACCCCGCCGATCCCGAACGGCGCGGCGACGAGGATCCAGCGCGTCATCCGGCCCTGTGCCGTCAGCGTCTGGATCTGCGCCCGCAGCCGGTGCCGCTGGCGGACGGTGTCGGCCACGATGTCGAACATCTCGGCCATGTTGCCGCCGACCTGGTGCTGCACCCGCACGACGAGCGCGATCCACTGCAGGTCGCGGTTGCCGACCCGCTCGCACATGTTGTCGAGGGCGTCCTCGACCGAGATGCCAACCCGGGTCTGGTGGACGAGCTCGTGCCATTCCGCGGCGGTGCGCTCGTCCGCCTCCTCGGCGACGTGGGCGACTGCCTGGAGCAGCGAGTGGCCTGCCCGCAGCGACGAGGAGAGGACGACCAGATGGTCGGCCAGCGCCTCGTCGAAGTGCCGGTACCAGGCCGAGGCACGGCGGGTGACGAAGATCCACGCCCCCAGCGCGCCGAGCAGCGGGCCGGCGATGACGACGTAGGGGACGCCGGTCACCGCCGCGGCCACCCCTGCCGCAACGGTGCCGACGGTGACGGCGACGAGCAGCACCCGCGTGGGCGACTTCCCGATCTCGCCGCGCTCGACGTCGGCGCCGAACCGCTGCCACACGTGACGCGACCCCGGTCGGGCGGTTCGCCGCGGCCGCTCGATCATCTCGATCGCCAGGGGCGTCCGCCCGCCCTGGGGAGCGCCCCACGCGCGGAGCTGGGCCGACGCGCGCCGCGGCTTCGGCCTCAGGGCGGCGTAGGCGGCGAGCAGGATCGCGAGGCCGACGACGGCCGCGACCGCCGCCACCGCCGTCCGCGTCGCCCACCAGCCGTGCGCCTCGGGGGCGGCGACCGGCGTGAGCGAGGGGATGACGTATCCGGTGGTGACGGACGATCCCGCGGCAGCCACCCGGACACGGACCTCGTGGCCGGCGCCGCGCATCTGGGACGCGTAGGTGAGCACGTACTGGTGGCTCAGGCGAGCCGCGAGGCCGGCGTAGACGCCGTGCAGCTGATCGAGCGCTGAGACCTGGATGAACTCGCCGCCCGTGGCCGAGGCCAGGCGGCGCAGCGCCGCAGTCGCCGGCGCGCCGGGCAGGCCGACCGCGTCGACGTGGGCGTGGTAGCGCTCGGCGGCGGCGATCGCCTCGTCGAGCGTTCCGGCCGAGCTCGTGTCCATCCCGTCGGTCAGGAGCACGATCACACGGGCCGCGCCGGGCCGCGAGCCGAGCTGCTGGGCAGCCGTGGTCACGGTGTCCCAGATGGCGGTGCCCGCCGACGTCTTGACCCCGGCCAGGGCCGACATCGAGGCGCCGGGGTCGGCCGTCCACGTGTGCAGCGTCTCCGGCTCCGCGGCGAACCCGATCAGCTCGACCTCCGAGCGGTCCGGCTTGGCGGCGATCAGCGTCTGGGCCGCGTCCAGCGCATCGCGCAGCTTCGCGCCGCGCATGCTGTCGGAGGTGTCGAGCGCGACGACGACGCTCACCGGCACGCGGCTGCGCGAGACCGGCGTGAGATGCGGGATCACGGGGATGCCGTTCTCGGTCACCGAGACCTGGTAGGGCTGCACGCCCGCCGGAAGGGTCACCAGCAGGCGCCGCTCCGGGAAGCGGGCCTGCTGGTCCATGCTCGCGCCGATCGGCGCGGTGGCCGCCGTCGCGGCAGCCGTCGCCGACGCGAGCATGGCGGCCGCCAGCGCAAGTGCGAGGAGCAGCCGGCGTCTCACAGCGAGAAGAGGTCGGAGGGAAGCTCGAGCCCGCGGCGGTGGAACTCCTCGCGGAACGTCGGGTGCAGGCCGGTCGGCTCGAGCGCGCCGACGAGCGACCCGTTCGAGCTCGTGCCGTGCACCTTGAAGGCGAACAGGTCCTGGAGGGTGACCTGATCGCCCTCCATCCGCTGCACCTCGGTGATGCGGACGACCTTGCGGGAGCCGTCGTGGAGCCGTTCGACGTGCACGATCAGGTGCAGCGCCGAGGCCACCTGCTCGCGGATGGCGCGGACGGGCAGGTCGAAGCCGGCCATCAGCACCATCGTCTCCATGCGGGAGACAGCGTCGCGGGGCGAGTTGCAGTGCACCGTCGAGAGCGAGCCGTCGTGGCCCGTGTTCATCGCCTGGAGCATGTCGAGCGCCTCGGAGCCGCGCACCTCGCCGATCACGATGCGGTCGGGGCGCATGCGCAGGGCGTTCTTGAGCAGGTCGCGGATCGTGACCTGGCCCTGGCCCTCGATGTTCGCCGGCTTCGACTCGAGCCGCAGCCAGTGGCGCTGGTCGAGCTTGAGCTCGGCCGCGTCCTCGATCGTGACGATGCGCTCCTCCTCGGGGATGAACGCGGAGAGGACATTCAGCAGGGTGGTCTTGCCCGAGCCCGTGCCGCCGGTGACCAGGATGTTCAGCCGGGCGGCGACGCACAGGCCGAGGAACTCGCCCATCTCTTCGGTGAGCGTGCCGAGGCCGGTCATGTCGGTCATCGACAGCCTCCGCTGGGCGAACTTGCGGATCGTCATCGCCGGGCCGTTCAGGCTGAGCGGCGGGATGATCGCGTTCACGCGCGAGCCGTCCGGCAGGCGGGCGTCCACCATCGCCGACGACTCGTCGATGCGGCGCCCGACCTGGGCGACGATCTTGTCGAGGATCCGGCGCAGATGGGCGTCGTCGGCGAAGCGGGCGTCGGTCGGGAAGATCCGGCCGCCGCGCTCGATGAAGATCTCGCGGTGGTTGTTCACCATGATCTCGGTGACGGTCTCGTCCTTCAGGAAGCGTTCGAGCGGGCCGTAGCCGGTGACCTCGTCGGAGATCTGGCGGGCGAGCAGCTCGCGGTCGGCGCGGGAGAGCGGCGCCTCCTCGGCGGCCAGGGCCGCCTCGACGATGCCGCGCAGGCGCCGGTTGAGGGCCGCCTCGTCGATGTCGCCCGAGAGCATCGCCGCCCCCAGGCTCTCGATGACGACCTGGTGGACGCGGCTGCGCACGTCGGCGAACTGGTCTTCGGTGTTCGGATCGGCGCCGCCGTTCTGGAGGCGGTCGGTGAGCGAGGACACGTCAGGCCTCCTTCGGGGTCAGTATGCGGGCGGCGACCCGGTCGCCGATGGCGCGGAACGAGCGGGCCGGGCTCGACTTGGGCTGCATGCAGATGATCGGGCGGGAGGCGGTCACGCTCTGCGGCACGCCCCGGTCGGACGGCACGGCCACCTCGGGCGCGCGCCCGAGCACCTTGGTGACGTCGGTGATCAGCAGGCCGACCTTGGTGTTCGCCCGGTTCAGCACCGGCAGGATCCGGGCCGAGGGCACGTCCATCATCTGGAGCGTCTCCATCCCGAGCTTCATGTTCTTCAGCCCGGGCAGGTCGAACGAGCCGAGCATGACGATCAGGTCGGCCTGGTCGACCGCCGCGATGACGCCGGCCGTGAACGCCGGCGGCGTGTCGACGATGACGACGTCATACGTCGTGCGGGCGAGGTCGAGGATGGCGGTGATGTGCTCCGCCGTGACGGCGTCGGCCTGGTCGGGGCGCACCGGCGCGAGCAGGACGTTCACCCCGTCCCGGGAGCGGCCGGTGAAGCCGCGCAGGCGCTCGGCGTCCATCGTGCCCCCGGCGGTGGCCAGGTCGTAGATGGTGTGCTCCGGATCGACGCCGAGGACGACGCCGACGTCGCCGAACTGGAGGTCGAGGTCGACCAGCAGCGTCTCGCGGCCGCGGGTCGCGAGGTCGGCCGCGAGGTTGGTCGCGATCGTCGTCTTGCCGGTGCCGCCCTTCGGGCCGAGCACCGCGACGAGCGGCGAGCGGGCGGCGTCGCTCGGGCGTGTCGCCGCCGCGGCCGACACCCGGGCCATGGCCTTGTGGATGGCGGTCGCCACCGCGGCCGCCTCGGCGGGCAGGATGACGATCTCGTCCGCGCCGGCCTTCAGCGCCTCGGCCAGCTGGCCGTTCTGCGGGCCCGGCACGGCGACGATCAGCGCCATCGCCGGGCGCGACGAGCGGCTCGTGCGCAGGAGGTCGTAGGTGTCCTCGAGCCGCGGCGTGAAGAGCAGCAGCGCCTCGCTGTTGTCGCGCTCGGCGGTCATGAGCGCCCGGTCGAAGTCGGTCATGCCCGAGGCGATCAGCAGGCCGTCGTCGCCGTTGGGCATGGCGCCGTCGAGCATGGAGCCGGGGAAGCTCCCGTGCGCGGCGATGCTCAGGCGGGCGTGGTTCATCGGTTGGCTCCCGTCAGGCGCAGCACGTTCTGGCGGGCCGAGGGGACGCCGCGGAGCACCGAGTCGACGTCGACCACGTTCTTGCCGACGTTGGCGGCGGAGCCCGGCGGGCGCAGGGCGAACCAGATGTCGCCCTTGTCCTGGGCGAACAGGACGTGGTTCACGTCGGTCGTGTCGATCGCGAGCGTCAGCACCTCGCTCGACGACGAGCTCGACGCGCTGACGCCGGTGCTCGAGTTGACGGCCGGCGCGGCCAGGACGAGGGCGTTGGAGACGATCGTGCGGGTCAGCGCGATCGGCTGGCCGCCGGTCAGCGGCAGGCCGTCCGGGCCGAGCGGCACGACGTTGAACGAGGCCACGACGTCGACGTGGTCGCCCGCCTGCACCTGGCCGATCAGGCCGCTGGCCGGCTCGACCGGGAACGAGATCGCGCGCTGGTTCGGCTTGAGCTTCACCGCCACGTTCGTGGTGCTCGACTTCTCGAACTGGTTCGTCGTCAGCTGCTCGCCCGGGTAGATGTCGGACTTGGCGACGAGCCCCTTCAGCTGGCTCGGGTTGGTCACCGCGCCGTCGACGCGCGAGTCGGCCGGCACCGTCTGGGTGCGGAACATCGAGCCGTCGACGACCTGGGTGCCGGGCGTGAACTGGTCGATCTGGCGCGTCGCGACGAGCACGGGCACCTGGGTGCCGGAGTCCTTCACGGAGCTTCGGTAGTTGCCGGCGTAGATCACGACCACCGCCACCGCCACCGCGGCGAGCAGGAGGGCGACGACGATCGCGCCGGCGCGGGTGGAGAAAACACGGGATAGCACTGGAGGTCCTCCTACGTGGGGTCAGCCGTTCCAGGGCATGAGCGCGACGCTCGCGAGGCAGATGCCCTGGGGGTCCTGGCAGTTGGTCGTGTACTGGTTGATGGAGACGGGCCGGTCGGAGAAGATGCCGCGCACCTCGCCCGCCTTGAGGGAGCTCGAGAAGTTCTTGGATCCGCCGTAGTCGGTGACGTAGAAGCTCCCGAAGCCGATCACCTTCGTGGTGCAGGTGCCGTTGCAGTTCGAGAACGTCAGCGGCGGGACGAGGATCAGGCTCATCCAGCGCGGGTCTCCCGGGGGCGGGGGGTTCGAGACCGACGTCCACGCGTCCGGCGACGAGCCGATGCGGGCGTCGAGCCCGGCTGCGACCTGGCCGGCGAAGTTGCCCGTCTGGGTCTGCACGGTGTCGCCGATCGAGTACGGCGTGCAGGCGCCGTACTGCACCTCCTCGGCGGTGTTGGGGGTGCCGGTCGTGTCGCCGTGGCAGGCGCCGGAGCCCTGGGTGGAGTCGAGGTCGAGGCCCTGGAAGTTGCCCGAGTTGCCCTGGGCGCCGCCGCCGCCGAGCTTGAGCGTCACGAGCTGGCCCTTCACGAGCACCTGGAACGCGACGTTGAACGTCACGAGCCGCCCCGAGCTGTTGGCCGCCAGTGACGGGTCGACGTAGTGGCTGCTCTCCGTCCACTGCTGGAGGATGTCGCCGTCGTCGCGGGCGTAGGCGGCCTGCGCGGTGACCGGTCCGAAGGTCGTGTTGCCGCGCTTGACCTGCACCTGGATGGCCTGGCCGGCGCTCGACTCGTTGGTGTCCGACGTCCAGCTCGACTGCGCCGTCCAGACGCCGTCGGCGTTCGTGCCCGAGACGAGGCTGGCGTTCTTGGAGGAGCCGTCGTAGAGGAGGGTGACCTTGTCCCCGTCCTGGACGCCGGTCAGGTGCGCCAGCACGTTCAGCGACTTCGGGGTCGCGGTCGACGTGTAATAGAGGTTCGGGTCGTTCTGAGGCGAGAGCGTGACGTCCTTGACCGTGATCCCGCTCGTGCCCAGCGGCTGGTCGGAGCCGATGTAGCCGATGTTGTGCCAGGTGGTCGTGGTGCCGCTCGTGTCGACGACCGTCACCGACACGCTCGAGCCGCCGGCGGGGAGGCTGTTCAGGTAGCCGGCGCCGCACCAGTACGGGTAGCCCTCGGTCGTGTTCGGCAGGCAGCCGCTCGAGCCGGCGGAGATCTGCTGGCCGGTCGCGTCGATCGTGAAGGTGACCGTCTGCGGCCGGAGATCCTCGACGCCGAACGGCAGCAGGCCGTTGGAGCGCTTCAGGTAGACGACGCGGGCGCGGGCCTGGGCGGAGAGGTCCGTGTTGATGAACCCGAGCACCCTGCCGAATGCGTAGGGCACGTTCGACTCGACCGGCTGGACGCGCACGGAGCTGCCGAGGATCTGGCAGTAGCTCGTGTCGAGATTGCCGTTCACGACCAGGTTCTGAGGCGCCGTGAGGGTCGTGTTCTGGCGGGCGTAGTAGTCGGCCTGCGAGCAGGTGTTGGCGCCGCTCGAAAACGGCGGAAGCTGCATGGCGCCGGCCAGCGCAGCCGCGTCGGCGGCCGTCTGCAGCTGGCGGCGGTGGGCGCGGAAGTCGCCCAGGTCGATCGCGAGCGCCGCGACGGCGAGCAGCACGAGCAGGAACACGGCGACGAGCACGAGCACCGCGCCCTCGTCCCCTCGCGCGCGGCGCATCAGCAGTACCCGATCGGCTGCGCGTCGAGGCTCATGGACGCGTTCGACGACAGGTCGACCGTCGTCCCGATGATGCTCGAGACGATCGGGATGGTCACCTGGTGCTGGTAGGTGATGTGGGCGGTGATGGTGTCGCCCACGTTGAACTGCCCGGACGCATTGCCGCTGCTCGGGTTCGAGGTGCACGTGAACGTCAGCACGGCCCCGGACGGCGCGTCGCTGGGAAGCGTCTTGCCGCCCAGGTCGTCGACGGCGGCGAGGCGGACGGCCTCGCGGGCGTCGTGGATGACCGTGGTCTTCTGGTACATGATCATCCCGAACTCGACGATCCCGAACAGGACGATCAGGAGCGGGGTGAGGACGAGCACGAACTCCACGATGCTCTGTCCGTGCTCGCCTCCCCGGCGTGTGCTCGAGCGGGCGGTTGCCCCCGCTCGGTCTACATCGACGCGATGACGTTCTTCAGGGTGTTCTGAATGGCCGTGCTCAGGGCGGTCAGCACCAGAACGACGCCGATCGTGATCACTCCCAGGACGACTGCGTACTCGGCCATCGTCTGGCCGGACTCGTCGCGGATGCGCTCCAGCATGTAGCTCCCCTCCTTTCATCTGCTCGGTGACGTCAGCCGACGAGGCGCCGGCGACAGCGTGGGTCCGGGTCACGAGGGCACCGCCTCGCGTGTGCCGCGGACGAGATCGATCAGGGTGCCGATGCCGACGGTGGTGAGCGGGCGCGACGAGAGCGTGCGCATCTCGTCGAGCCAGCCGGAGCCGGCGTCCGAGAAGAACACGATCGTCGCCTCGCTGCCGCTGAACCGGGTCAGGATCAGCGGCCGCACGACGCTCACCGCCAGGTACGTGACGTCGACGACGACCACGTCGGGGTAGAACGACTCGCAGGCGAGGTCGAACTCCTCGCCCGGGAACGCGACCGACTGCACCTCGGCGATGTCGGCGAGCTCCGGGACGATCGCGGCGCGCGCGAGCGGTGCGAGCCCGACGAGCAGCACGCGGCGGTGCGAGGGCTCGTACGTCGGCGGTCGGAACGGCATGTACCGAGCGTCCGTTCCGGCCGCCGCCCGCGAATCGGGCAGATGGACGATCTTTGCGGGTGAGAAACGCTCACCCACCCCCGGCGCGAGCGGTCTGGCTAGACGGCCTGGGCTGCCAGCAGCTCGTGGTAGCGCGCGACCGCGCCGCCGCGGGTGGGCGTGCCGAGCTTCGCCAGGATGTGGGAGACGTGGCTGCGCACGGTCTCGACCGAGATCGAGAGCTCCGCCGCGACCGCCCGGTTCGTGTTCCCCCGGGCGACGGACTCGAGCACCGCCAGCTCCCGCCTGGTCAGCCGCTGCTCTGACGGCATGAGCGCCGCCAGCGGTGTGGCTGCGGAGTGGGCGCGGACGTAGTCGACGAGCAGGGCGGTGATCGCCCGCGGCACCGACGTCTCCCCGCGTGCTGCGGCAGCCACGGCCCGGCCCCAGGCCGCGGCGGGCATCTCCTTCGTCAGGTAGCCGGCCGCGCCGGCGCGCAGGGCTGCGAACACCGTGTCGGGGTCCGCCTGCGTGCCCATCGCGACCGGATGGCCGCCCGACTCACGCACCGCGGCGATGATCGCGAAGCCGGCCGCCGGGCGCGGCGGTAGGCCGACGTCGACGAGGACGACGTCGTAGCGCCGCGCGGCGAGCCCGGCCAGGGCCGTCGCCTCGTCATGCGCCTCGCCGGTGACGACGATGCCGTGCGACTCGAGCGCCAGGCGCGCGCCCAAGCGCGAGATCTCGCCGGCGTCGAAGACGGCGACCTCGATGGGGCAGGCAGGGGCGCGGGGGTCGGGCAATGGGGTGCTCGCGATGGGGGGACAAAAACCACGCAATTGACATTCAAGCGGTGCGCCAATTGCGTGCTCTTGCCGATTGTGCTCTGTGCTATGAGCACGCGAACGCCCGATAACCTGCGACCGGGGGTGCAGGACCACCCATTCGGGTGGGGTCAAGACCCCGAACGAGAGCGCAACGGAACCGTCACGCCAACCGTTCGGGGTCAGACCCCGATTCTCAGGCTGCCAGCCACTCCTCGAGCTCGGGCCAGACCCGCGCCTCGGGCTCGTCGCCCGTGATGACGGCCCAGCCCGTGCAGGCGCCGAGCAGCGCGCCGATGCCGGCGAGGGTGACGATGCTGATGACGAGCGCTGCCGTGGGGAGCACCGTCGCCCAGTAGATGCTGGGAACGTTGATCGCCAGGGCGCCCGCGATGGTGGTTCGAGTGATGGTCACGTGGTTCACCTCCTTGGAGGCAGAACCGGCGTGGTGCCCGCCCCGGTTTCACCCCAAACCTCGGCATGTCGGCGGGCACAGAAACGCGGCGGCCGGGTGCAGTGGGTGAAACGCAGTGGGCTCGCGTGAGTGCCCCGACCGCCGCGCCCGATTCATACCCGCGCGCGCGAACCGACAAACATCGGTCCGAAAGCGGTCGGAACCGGTAGCCTCTTTGCATGAACGTTCATGCAAAACGCGGTGTCCTGCGGCGGCTCGAGGTCGACGACGCGGGCCGGTTCAACGTGCACAACGCCGCCCGCTTCGCCCGCCGCCTGTGCGTGTGCCCGGTCTGCACGCGTCCCGAGCCCCGCATCTACCGCTCGTCGCTGCGGTCGGTGACGCTCCAGTGCAGCCGCTGCGGCCTCCAGTGGACGATGACCTGGTACATGCTCGCCCGCGCCTTCGAGCGCGAGGTGGCGCCGAAGCTGAGCGTCGACGCGGCCGCCGTCACGACGGCGGTCCTGAACGTGCTCGGCGAGCACGAGTCGCGCGGGCGCAAACCGGCCCCGCGGCCGCCCCGTTGACAACCCTCGCGGCGGCTGTAGCTTGGAAATGTCTGGAGGGTGGAGGATTTGGCTGGCATGCCGCGGCGCGGCCTGGTTACGGTCATCGTGGGTTCGGCACTTCTGTGGGTCGCCATGGGCGGCGTCGCCGCGGCCCAGAGCCGCCAGGCGCGCCTGACGGCGCGGGCGGCCCACGTCGGCGTGGTGGTGACAAAGGGCGAGGTCTTCGTCAGCTGGCACCGGCTCGCGGGGCCTGGCAAGGTCGTCGTCCGCCGTGGCCGGCCCGACTGCCCGCAGACGACCGCCGACGGCGTCGCCGCCGGCGAGGTCTCGCGCCTGCACGTGATCGACCTCTCGGTGAAGCCCGGCGCCGCGTACTGCTACAGCGTCTTCCTGCGCGGCCCGTCGGGCGTCGCCACTCGCGAGGCCGTCACGGGCATCGTGAACGTGCCCGACGCCGGCACCGTACCGCCGGCCCAGGCGCCGCCGCCGCCGGCCGCGCCCACGATCGCGCGCACGAAGCTCGATCCCGTTCTCGTCCGCCGGGCCGAGATCGGCGGGATCGCGGCGGTCACCGTGGCGCTCCTCGCGCTCGTCCTTTTGGCCGCCGGCCGCCGCGTCGCCCACGGGCGGATGGTGCTGCGGCCGACCGCGCGCGAGTCGATCGTCGGCCGCAACTCGGGCGCCCTGGTCGTCCCCGCCATGATCCTGCTCGGCTGGATCGGCCTCGTCATCGGGTTCGTGGTGCTGCGATGAGCGACGTCCGCATGTCTCGCGGGCGGCTCCTGCGCCGCGCCGGCCTCGCCGCCGGCGCGTTCGCCGCCGCCCCGCTCCTGGCCGCGTGCGGGGAGGTGACCACGCGCTCCGCCGCGCCGGTCGGCAGCACCGAGTGGTGGGGCGGCCAGCACGACACCGGCCGGCTGGTGTTCGCGAACTGGCCGCTCTACATCGACTACACGAACTGGCTGAAGGACCGCCCGAGCCTGAACGAGTTCTCGCGCCACACGGGCATCGAGGTCACCTACGACGAGGTCATCGAGGGCAACGAGCCGTTCTTCCAGAAGATCGCCCCGCGCCTGGAGGCCGGGCAGCCGCTGGGCTACGACCTGATCGTGCTCACGAACGGCTGGCAGACGAGCCAGCTGATCGGCAACGGCTGGCTCACGCCGCTCGACCACTCGATGCTGCCGAACTTCGCCACCTACGCGGCCTCGATCGCGAAGAACCCGAACTACGACCCGGGCAACCGCTACACGATCCCGTGGCAGTCGGGCTTCACCGGGATCGCCTACAACGCGAACCGGGTCGACGGCGAGATCACGAGCGTCAAAGACCTGTGGAACCCCAAATATCGGGGCCGGATCGGGATGATGAACGACAACACCGACCTCGGCTCCGCCGGCCTGCTCTACCTGGGCATCGAACCCGCCACGTCAACCCCTGCCGACTGGGAGCGGGCGGCCGGGGTCTTGCGCACGCAGCGTGGGCTCGTTCGCGGCTACTACAACCAGGGCTACATCGACGTGCTCGAGCGCGGCGACACCTGGATCAGCCAGGCCTGGTCGGGCGACATCTTCCAGGCCAACGCCTCCGGCCACCCCGAGCTCAGGTTCGTGGTGCCCGAGGAGGGCGTCATGCACTGGACGGACAACATGATGATCCCCATGAACGCCCGCAACCCGCTGAGCGCCTTGGCGTGGATGAACTACTACTACCAGCCGCGCGTGGCGGCGATGGTGGCCGACTGGGTCGAGTACATCACTCCGGTGCCGGACGCCCAGGCGATCCTCGAGAAGGCCGATCCCGCCGTCGGCCGCAGCTCGCTCGTCTTCCCGACGCCGGCGATGTCCGCCCGCGCTCGCAACTACCCGACGTTCTCGACCCGGGCGCTCTTCGACGCCTGGAACGGGAACTTCGACCCGATCATCGAGTCCTGACGCGGCCGGGCGTGCACCACGGCGACACGGACGCGGCTCGACTAGGCTGACTGCCCCGTGAGCCTGGCCGACCCGCATCCCCGCCAGAGCCCGAACCGGACGTTCGCCGTGCTCGGCACGGGCGCGATGGCCTACGTCCTGCTCCAGTCGCTCGTCGTTCCGGCGCTCCCGGACCTGCAGGCGGCTCTGCACACGTCGCAGAGCACGGTCTCGTGGATCTTCACCGCCTACCTTCTGAGCGCGTCCGTGGCGACGCCCGTGCTGGGCCGGCTCGGCGACATGTTCGGGAAGGAGCGGATGCTCGTCGTCGTGCTGGCCGCGCTCTCGGCCGGGTCGCTGGTCGCCGCGCTCACGAGCTCGA